>PJUD01000029.1_pt1 | contig 254253 bp, 199 predicted proteins | sample 1512341 | NCBI WGS metagenome assembly PJUD01 (sample SAMN08177675, study PRJNA422409) | Feces metagenome, whole genome shotgun sequencing project. | isolation source: Chicken feces (3) enriched on wood chips: beechwood xylan treatment | host: Gallus gallus | place: USA: Madison | collected...
CAAGAAAATAAGCAACAAGTTGAATCTATAGATTTTGCGGAAACATTACTATATTCGAATAGGCAATCTGACAATTTTTAAAAACAACCAACTGTCAGATCAAGTAGTGGCTATTACATATAATATGAATCTGGTTATTCATGATAAGAATATGCAAGGTATGCGTCTTCAATACGCAGATGCAAATGCAAACATAATCTATATGCGATTCCATGGCCCAAATGGTGACTATAAAGGTAGCTATACGGACAACATATTGTTTGAATACAGCACCTGTATTAACGACTGGATTGCAGAGGGAAAAGAAATCTATACTTATTTTAATAATACAATCGGAGCGGCACTTTCTAATCTGAATACATTAGCCAAGTATATCACAGCGAGCAAAATATTTCCTGCTTAAAAAGTGTCTTTTTTAAAGTGCACTGCCACGGATATATTCAGTTCCCATGTAGCCGTCCCAGCCTTCATGTTCACGCATAATCCGCTGATAAGCTGCGGTCAATGCCTGAACCTTCGTAAATAAGGGAATACCTCTCCGGATGCAGTCGTGATCAGCGTAAGTCCCGGCATTATCGTACCATTGTAGCCACGCAAGTAATTCTTGTCTCTTCATAAGCGTTAATCTATCGAATAGTGTCTTATCTTTTAAGCTCATAAGCTGATAACGCCAATCCTTGCGATGCGATTCCATGGCTAGAATTTTTGGAAGCTGATGCGCTATGATCTGTTTAATAAGAGATTCCATAATTTGAAATTTTAGTTGTTAAAGATGAGTTGTGCGTGCGTATTCGAAAAGTCATTATATCTTCTTTTCATGTGGATGCGCAGGATTTCTTTATGTACATACGCGACAGCCTTTAATTTGGAAAGCTGCTGCACGCCATTTTCAATACATTTGCGATCTGTATAGTTTCCTTTTGGATCATGCCATTGCAGCCAATCAAGGAGTATTTCTCTTTCTAATTTCTCGAGTCTCTGATGTAAGCCGACTAATTCACTTTCCCGAAGTTGTTCGCGCCAGTCAGACCAGATCGGACCTGACACTATACCTCGCTTCTCTTTGAATTTGTTTTCCATATTTTACGTCGAATTTGAAGATCTAAAATTTGTTAGATGACTAGCTTACTGATAATAGCATTACCAAGTTTACTTTTCATAAATAGCTCAATTTGTTTCAGCAATTCTGGACTTACTTCGGGAACTCTTTCTAAATCTCGTATAAACCACTTCTGAATAACAGGCGTTTGTTTGGAACTTTGGTCAAATTTAACTAGTTCCGCTCGTGAGGATTTTCCAGCGGGATCGTAATATGACCACAGTACAATGAAAATCGTATTCGGATCTTCATCGGGATAGGGGGTATGAAAGCGAACGATGTCACCTACGTGTAAATCCTTATTGTCATATGCTGCGCTGTGTTCCATAAAAAGCGTTGTCTAAAACTGATATTCAAATATACTAAAAATATTAGTATTACAAATTTTTTGCTAAAAATTTTATACTTTATCTAAGAGACCTTTGTTTTTTATAGTTGGAGGCATGTCTTGGTGATTTGTGCTTTTACTCCGATTTAATTGTTTTTATGGGATTGAATTTCAGTGCCTTATCTTGTGAGTGGAAAGGGTGGATAAATAGAAAGGAGAACTATTCGAAGGGAATTTTGTTAAGGCTGCGCATGGGATAATACCTAGGTAAAAAGTAGATGTGTTAGCGCGAGTTTTATGCTTCAGAACTTCACTTGTTGTAACATTCTTCTCAAAATTTCGGTAATTTGACTTTAAAGACATAATATGGCAACTCTACCTTATCAACTCCTTTATTCCATTGTGGGTCTTTAAAGAGTTGTGCACAGGAGAAATAAAGGTATCCATCTCCGCTGATGCCCATAGAATCGGGCCAAAGTATTCGGGAGTCCTGTACCAGGGTATTCACATTTCCATCAGGATTTAAATATTTAATACTATAATCTATTGACGATGTTAGGTAAATATTTCCATCAATGTCTGCTAGTAAGCCATGCGTGATTCCCACTTCTCCTTTGTCTTCCACTTTTGCCTCCAATTCTTGATCCGTCAGCCTTTTATTTGCTAAAAATTCTGTTGCAATACAATACAGATGGGCTTGATTGATCGGTTTGAAATATAAATATTTAAAATCGGGACTCAATGCTATGCCATTCACGTTGGAAGAAAAAGGCTTTCCATTTTCACTGCGCATTTCAATACCATTATAGCTTAATATTACATCAGGATCAGCCAGCGTAAAACGGCTTCCAGTTAAAGCCTTTCTAGTCTGTCCAGTTTTGAGGTCTAAAATAATGATGGCCGCTTGGCCGGGATCGGAGAGATAGGCTAAATTTCGCTTCTGGTCAATGCGCATATCATTTAGACCTGATTTGGTTTTATCAAGGTCGTCGAAACGATAAATATGCTCAATTTTATTTTTTTTTGTATCGATTTTTAACAATTTAAATTGGCCTTGAGTCGATTTTTCATCTTTTCCAAAAATTGATCCGGCAGAAGATGGTTTAGAATCCAATACCCAGAGATTGTCCTCGGTATCGACAAATATATCTTGGACATTTACAAAGTGGGAACTCTCTTTTCCTTTTAAATTCCATTCTTCATTTGGATAAGGAACAGGTTTTCCATTGATGATTTCAGTAAGTGCATACTGATAATTTTTCGCTTGTTTTGGGAAGGAAACAAATAATCGATTGTTGGATGTAACGCTCACACCGATCGGACGGTACGGACCCAAGGCTGCTGCTACCTCCAGTTTCGGGGCTGTAGTATTATTGATTTGTGCCAGCATAGTGAGAAAAAAGATGTGACAGAATAAAAAACTTAATATGAGCCGTGTTCGCATATTCTTGTTATAATTTAACCTAACTATATCGCTTTTGACTGTTCCCACTAAGTAATAAAGTGGGACTTTTAGCTTCCATATAGAGACCGCGCTCTCATAGAAGAACCTTCTATTCTCAATTATTGTTTGTCCTTTTCTCCAAATAATAATTTTTTACACTGATCAGCATGTCGTGCGACTAATGCCGATACGAATCCACGTGGATTTAATTTTCTGAGCGACTAGAAAAGTTGGGATTGGTCTCGGTGATTAAAAGTTGGTGATTTACGAACAAATTTCTTGCAAGAGTTTTTCAACTTCCTGGGCATGAGTGACCGTCATAAAATGTCCCGCACCCTTAATGATAAAGTTGGGCTTTACATTTTTGATGGGGATAATACGATCGCTACTACCGTGTATATGAATTAAATTGTCCGGAACCGAATTGTTTTTCCATTGTAGAATTTGATGTATTGCCCAGGCCATAAAGATTGGATCTGTATCCTTTAGGATTTGTTTTAGCAGTAAAGAATCTTCCTTGCAGCGTATACCAAAAAAATAATCCGACAGAAAGCTATGGGTCTTGAGCAATGAATTAGGGACAAACACGTTCAGCTTGAGTCTACCCGCTAATCGATACAGTATGGGTAATTCATGCCGTCCTTTGGCCGAAGCGAGTAAAATAATTTGCTTTGTAGCGATAATCTTGGCAATTTCTATTGCAAGCATTCCGCCGAAAGAAAGCCCAATGAGGATGGGGTTCTTTACGGTGATTTTAGTCGATATTCTTTTTGCATAAATAGATAGTGGTTCAGTAAGGTTTGGTGTAATCCAATCCAGATAGGTTATATCAAGCGAGCCAAAGTCTATCTTGCTGAATACACGTTGATCTACACCCAAACCGCTGATGACATATACTTTGGTTGCAGTGATTTTCATTTAAGCAAGTGTTTGTATCCATTTTTGGAGACAAGTTACTGAATTATCGCTATAAAACAGGGGCAAAAAATTGATTCGAAAATCAATTTTTTGCCCCTGTTTTATAATATTGAATAACGTAATTTTAATCCACCTAATCGCGCGAGCTTACTAAGATAAGCTCGCCAAGCTCTTAGCTTCAAAAGTCGATAATTCGTTGTATTTTTCGGCTTGCACTTTCTTCACCCAATTGGGGTCTTGTAAGATGGCTCTGCCTACTGCTACAAGGTCGAAATCGCCACGTTCATAACGACGAACCAGTTCGTCCAGTGAGGCGGGAGAGGACCTGAACTCAGAATTTGTAAATACTTCACCAAAGTCTTTGTCAAGACCTACAGATCCAACCGTGATTGTGGGCTGTCCTGAAATCTTTTTGAGCCATCCAGCAAAATTTAAGTCACTGCCTTCAAATTCCGGCTCCCAATAACGACGTTGGCTTCCATGAAAAATGTCGACACCGGCATCGGTCAATGGTAGGATCCAATCTTCCATCGCTGCAGGGGTAGGAGCAAGCTTGGCTGTATAGTCCTGCTGTTTCCATTGTGATAAACGTAGAATAATCACAAAATCAGGTCCGACCGCTTTTCGCATTGCTTTTACGACCTCAACAGCGAATTTAGAACGCTCCTTAATTGTTTTTCCACCAAATTCGTCTGTTCTGTGGTTCATCCCTTCCCAGAAAAATTGGTCAATCAGATAACCATGGGCCCCGTGGATTTCAAAAGCATCAAAACCGAGGTCTTTTGCAGATTTTGCAGCGTCAGCGTAAGCTTGTATTGTGGCCTCTATATCCGCTAATGTCATTGTATCTGGGCTTTCAAACGCAGCAGGCGGAGTCCATTGCATAGGGGTATAGCCAACATGCCATAGTTGAGGGGCTATTTTTCCGCCTTTTTCGTGCACAGCATCGACGATATTTTTCCAGCCGTCCAATGCTTGGTCACCGTAAAAGTTTGGAATATCCTTTAAATTCTTTGATGAAGGTCTTTCAATAACTGTACCTTCCGTCAAAATTAAACCGACATCCCCCGCGGCACGACGCTCGTAATAACCCGCTACAGCGCTGTCGGGAACCCCATCCTTAGAAAATGCTCGCGTCATTGGCGCCATTACAAAGCGGTTTTTGAGTGTTAAATTTTTGTACTCAAATGAATTAAAAAGTGTTTGTATGCTCATTTTTCTTGTTTTAAATCGTGAATCTTCACAAAGATATTTTAAATAGTGTATATTTGTAACTATTATTGGTATAAACTAGTTACCTTTGCGTAACTATTTTGAATATATTCAAATGAAAAGGACTGAATTTAAAAGTTGTTCCTGCGCCATGCAGCGTTCTATGGCAATTTTAGGTACCCGATGGAAGCCTGTGATTATCTATACTTTGCGCGATCGAAAAGCCCGATTTGGTCAATTGGATGCGCTTATCGAAAACATTTCTCGGAAAGTCCTGACCAGTTCATTAAAAGAATTGGAAGAGGATGGTGTCATTTTGAGAGAAGAGTACAGGGAGCTTCCACCACGTGTAGAGTATTCTTTGACAGAAAAAGGCAAGGCATTAATACCTATTATGTGCCAATTGGCAAAATGGAATGAAGCCTACTACCAAGAGCCTGCGTCAACAGAATTGATCGCGTAGAAATTTTAATTTAAATACATAGATCTTGCTTCGCATTTACGTTAATCGCTGCCGAATACAATAGTATCGTCTCAACCCGTTTGGCTAGTACGTTTTCTATCACTTGCCAGCGCGGCATTGTTGATCACAATAAATGAAATTTTCATATTTATTTAAAATTTAAGTAATATTGAATTGTGAAAAACAAGGTAAACCAAGAATTTAGCAAGCAAGATTTTTTAAAATCTTTTCGAGAGGGCAGAAGGGATGGTTTACAGTTTCTGTACAAAACTTTCTATAGTCCAATGTGCTATTTTTTAGAAAAGATGAATCTTGATAAAGGTACCATTGAAGAAATAGTGCAGGATGTATTTTTAAAGCTTTGGGAGCGCCGGATTGATTTTGATCATGTTGAATCAATCCGTGGTTTTCTCTACACAAGCTGTAGAAACGCCGCTTTAAACAGGATTCAACAAGAGAATCGGATTCAACAAAAAAACAGTTTTTATACGTCACAGGTTGATCTGGTCGATTTACCGATCAGTCATCAAATGATCTATATGGAAACGCTTCGAACGATCCATGATGCCATTGATACGCTGCCTGAGCAGTGTAAGCAAGTGATGCGTAAGTTGATTGTTGAAGATCTAAGCCCACAGGAAGCAGCAATCTCCTTAGGACTAACCACTAGTACGATCTACAATCAAAAGAAAAGGGGAATTGAACTTTTGAGATTAAGACTCAAGCCTGACCAGTTTTTTTGCCTACTTTTGCTTTTACTCTATTATTAGAAAATTTATACTTCTGATACATAGGTTTTTGTGAAAATATCTGCCATCTTTTTAGAGAAACGAAATCAAAATATTGTTTTAAGTATATAGAGCAATATGGAGCAATTACCCCAACATATCATTTATTTACTGAGCAAATCCAAGTTGGACGGATTGCGCGATGACGAAAAATTGCAGTTGGACTTATGGAGGTTCGAAACGGATGCAAATAAGGGGCTATGTGATCTGATTGACAACAAAGATCAAATGCAAGCGGATTTAGACGGGATAGCCCGTTATGATTGGGAGGAATCATTTGCCCTCTTTGAACAAGATTACCTCAATACCTCATACATTAAACCTTTTTATAAACGCATGTTATCCTATGGTATCGCTGCGGCGCTGATTGGATTACTCGTGTTGTTTTTTATCCATAATCTTTCGGATACGGTATATCAGGAGACTCCGGATAAAGATATTCAACCCGCTCAAATGACGGGGGTAGTTCGTCTGGGAGATGGACATTCAATTTCGATGGTTCCAGGAGATACTTTATTATCGTTTGCATCACCCGGTAAAAATAAAGCGGCACGAGTTGGTAATTTATTCGCTATAACACCCAAGGGAGGGAAAATGACCATGTTATTACCTGATGGAACCAAAGTGTGGATGAATGCGAAAACGCAGTTAGATTACTATGAAGTAGATAGCATGCGGGAAGTTCGTCTAGTGGGAGAGGCTTACTTCGAAGTTGCCAAGAAACATTTGCCATGGGGAGGTGAGGTCCCAAAACTGAAACCTTTCGTGGTGCAAGCAGGGAAGATCAATATCTCCGTATTAGGGACACATTTTTATGTGAAATCAACCAAGAATCTAGAAGACTTTAGAACGACATTATACGAAGGTAAAGTTCGGGTTCGACAGGGCGACAGGCAAATTATACTGTTGCCAGGGGAAGAATCTTATATCAAACTCGGGCAGATCGAACGACGAATAATTGATCTTGACGTGCGTAATGCATTGAAAGACGGATATTTTGTGTTCAATTCGGAGACTTTAGGGGTTATTATGGATGAGTTGGCATCCTGGTATAACGTAGATGTCGTCTATCTTGATAACAAAATAAAATCGGAAAAATTTGAAGCGATGTTGTCGCGTAACAGCAGCCTGAAAGATATCATCAACGTACTGGAGAGTACAGGAAAAATTAAGTTTAAATTTAAAGGAAAGACCATTTATGTAGAAAAAACAACCTAAATGAAAAGAAGAAACCCTAAACGCTTGCAACATTTAGGGCTTCAGATCAAGTAATTCTAACTGTAACAGAATTTTAATTCTTAACCTAAAACAAATGTATAAAAATTATGCACAACTTGGTCGTGCCCTACACGATCAAACGCAACAAATGAAAAACAGCGATCGCCCAGATATTTGGGGTAGGCCGCAATGGAGGGGAAACATTATGCGCATATCGCTTACAACCATCATGATGTCTTGTTGTCTGCTTCATGTTGGAGCTAAAACGTATGGACAGGACATATCGATACATGAGAAATCAGTGTCATTGAGAAAGGTTTTTTCAGAGATCAATAAGCAGACCGGCTATTCTTATGTATGGGCGGCCACAACTATTGATCCAGATACAAAGGTTAACTTAACTGTTAAAAAAGAATCATTGGGAAATGCACTTGGGAAGTTATTGGACGATTTGGATCTCGATTTTGAGATCAAGGGGAAAATTATTGTCGTACATGAGAAATCTCAACAAACACAACGTTCGATCGCTAATCAGTTAATGACGGTCAAAGGTTTTATTGTCGATTATAACAACAGACCGCTTCAAGGTGCAACCATTCGTGTTAAAGGTGTTCCAAAAGGGACCGTTACAGATCAAAATGGACATTTTGAAATTAACGGTGTTAGTTCAAATAGCTTTTTGGACATTACCATGGTCGGATTTGCTCCGCTTACGATTGCAGCTAAGTCCGATTTGGGTACGATTACCTTAAGAGCCTTGGATGAGCAGTTGCAGGAAGTGAACATTACGGTCAATACAGGATACCAAAAAATAAGCAAAGAAAGAGCAGCAGGTTCAATTGCGCAGGTCACTGCCAAAGACATGGAAGGGCGGCTCCAGCCTAATTTGCTGGACCGGATCGATGGATTGTTGCCAGGACTAAATTTGGTGCGAAATACCTCAAGTCCGCAGAATAATAAAAATAATCTGGGTATCGAGGTTCGCGGACGATCTACAATCAATGCGCAGGCTGCGCCTCTGATCGTCGTTGACGGTATGCCTTTTGAAGGCGACTTAACAGCCATTAATCCCAATGATATCGCTGCTATAACCGTTTTAAAAGATGCGTCGGCAGCCTCTATCTACGGCGTACGTTCCTCCAATGGTGTCATTGTGATCACAACAAAAATAGGCTCCGCAGGTAAAACGAAGATCGACTATAGCAATACCCTTTCTTTTAGGGGACTTCCAAGCCGTAGCTATCTTAATCAGATGAGCAGTGCTGAACTGGTCAACTTTCAAAAAGAAATGTTTAATTATCGTTCGGGCGATTATGCTGTTATTGATCCTAGAAAAGCAATGAATGATGTGTATCGGATTTTGTACGATCGTAAAGGTGGCGTGATTTCGGAAGAAGAGATGGAAAAACGTCTGGATGTATACCGAAATCGTGACCGCTTCAGTCAAATGGATAAGTTTCTGAACACTACTCGATTCGATCAGCAACATAACCTCGTTGTTTCGGGAGGCTCCGATCGTTATACCTATCATTATTCCCTCAATTATACCCAACCAGGAGATTATAATAAAGGCCGTGCAACAAATAAGGAACTGGGATTCAGTCTGAAAAATAATTTTAAGTTTACCGATTGGTTTAGTTTACGCGCAAACGTATTAGGGAAAAATCAAAATAGAGAAGGCGATATTGGTTTTAATTTCTACGATAACTATATGGGGGGCAAGGCATCCTATTATCTTCTTGAGAATGAAAAAGGTTCTCCGGCGCAATGGTATAATTCAAAATCGCAATTTGAGATTGATCGTTTGAATGCCTTGGGACTGGAAGATGAAACTTATATTCCTTTAAAGCACGTAGCAGCGATTCATGAAAAGTTTTATAATAAATACCTTAATTTAAATTTTGCTGCCAACTTTAAGCTACTTAAAGGGTTGGACTTCGATCTATCCTATCAAAGTGAAAGAACAGAAGGATACAATGGAACTTTAAATCGGAAAAATTCCCAGTCCGTTGCAGGTATGGTCAATGACGCGACCCAAATTGGAAAGGACGGGTCAATCAAGCGCAATATTCCGCAGGGGGGACAATTTGCCGAACAACGTAACGATGTCAATAGCTATACCTTACGTGGTCAATTTAATTATCAATATAACAGTCGGGATAAACATGAAATTATAGCTATTGCAGGTGCTGAGCGCAGGCAAATTAACAATCGTTATACAAATATTTATAAATACGGGTACGATGAAAGCAGTTTAGTCTATAAGGGGATTAATGAAGAGCTTTTTGGTATTCAGATCCAAAATACACAGGCACTTTTTAATAGCTATACTATTTCGAAAAAAGAGACTGGATTTAAGGATCTAGTCGATAGATTTGTTTCCTTCTATGCCAATGGATCTTATACCTATGATCGTAAGTTGACTTTGAGTGGAAGCATCCGGATGGATCAATCTAATTTGTTTGGCACAAATATCAAAAATCAATACAAACCTCTTTGGTCCATAGGCGCTTTATATCATCTGCCAAAAATTGATTGGGAACCATTAGATCGTTGGTCGGTGCGTGCGACTTATGGCGTAAATGGAAATGTGCCAAAGGATAATGGACCATATTTGATTTCAAGGGTGAATAACAATCTGAACTACTTTAATGGTGAAATGCAAGCCTACATTGATTCTCCGCCTAATCCATTGTTGCGATGGGAGCGAACAAAAGTATTCAATGTTGGCTTTGATTTCTCACTATTTAAAGATAGACTTACAGCTACCCTTGATATTTACAATAAGAAAACTTCTGATTTATTGGGGAATACGCCGTTGGATCCAACCTTGGGATGGGATATGGTGTTGCTTAATTATGCGGATATGCAGAATAGAGGGATCGAGTTGGGGCTGAATGGTAAGGTGATTCAACGTGAAAACTTCAGTTGGAACAGCACAATAAATTTTAGCTACAACAAAAACAAGATCACAGACCTCTACGTTGAGCAGAATACACCGTATTACTACTATTATGCTCCTCAAAATCGTGTTGGAATCCCAATGGGTAGTTTATATAGTATAGATTATGCGGGATTAAATGATAAGGGACGACCTTTGGCACGAAAGGCTGATGGTAGTCTGGTCGAGACCACGCAAAAATTGACGGTCGATGATTTAATCTATGAAGGTACGACTGTACCTCCCTACACTGTTTCTTTCAGAAATGGATTTCGATATAAAGATTTGACGCTTTCCTTTATGTTCATTTTCAATGGTGGTCATGTGATGCGGGGAGTTCATCCAGAGTTCCTGAGTAAATACGCGGAGCTTAACTACAATAGTAACTTCGACAAATTATGGTTGAATTATTGGAAGAACCCTGGTGATGAAAGTAACCCTGATATTGCTCCTGCATTTGTTTCTGCTGCTTCAGGCAATATTTCCGATATTTTCAATGCTGCACATAAATTTGTTCAGAAGGCTGACTATATTAAATTGCGCGATATTTCATTATCCTACAACCTGCCTGCACAATGGATTGCACCGACAAAACTTTCTTATGTGCGTCTAACAGGACAGGTATTGAATGCATGGCGTTGGGTCGCTAACAAGGATAATCTCGATCCCGAGGTTTGGGCTGGGTATAGTACGGTAACGAGTCCAAGTAGAGGTATACAAGCACCAATAATTTACAATTTAGGTGTATCTGTAGGATTTTAATAAGAAAATATCATGAGAAAAATATATATAGGATTGCTATTCGGTTTATTGACATTGAATAGCTGTAGTAAATATCTGGATATCAAACCAAAAGGTTTTACAATTCCAGAGAATCTGAATGATTACAAATTGCTGCTAAACGATCAATCTTTAGTAAGAGCTTCCGCTGTTTATCCGAACTATTTAGTAGATAATTTACAGTCCGGAGACCCTCAGGATGTACAATCAGCAGCAAGCTATGACTATTATGACTATGTGAAAAAACAACTCTATAGCTTTGCCCACGGTGCTATATTTGAAGATGGCCAGTATGATCCATACTGGGAATCGGCTTATAGCCATATATTCACTTACAATGTTGTTATTAATAATGTATTGGCAGCAACAGAGGGCTCCGAGGCAGAAAAGAAAAGGGTTTGGGCTGAGGCTAAGGTCGGTCGTGCATTTGAGTACCTTAGTCTAGTGAATATCTATGCCGCGCATTATAATCCTGCAAGTGCAACAAAAGATCTAGGGGTACCTTTGGTGCTGAAAGAGGATATCAATCAAAAATATGAGCGTGTGTCTGTTCAGGCGATCTATGATCAGGTAATTAGCGATCTTAATGATGCGCTGCCAAATTTGAGTACAGTGCAGTCAAATAGATTTCAGGCAGTGCGTTCAGTCGGCTTCTCTTTTCTAAGCCGTGTTTACCTCTATCAGGGAAAATACAAAGAGGCCCTTGAGAATGCAAAACAAGCACTTGCGGTCAATAAAACGCTCATCGATTATAGTTTATATACCAATAAGGATAAGACAACTTGGGGACGGGTTTGCCTAAAAACAGATAATTCTGTCCAATTTCCCGACTCCAGAACGAATACGGAGGCCGTATGGTCTCGGTTAGGAACAAGTTCCTTAGGTAGTCCGAATGCCGAATTTTATGCCTCTAAAGAGCTGATTGACACTTATGCAAAAGATTTGCCGCAGGTGCAAAGGACAAACGTTATGAATTATTTTTCTGTCGCGATCAGGCTTCTTTAGGCGCTACTATTGTAAAATTTCCAGGGCGGGTTCTTTTTGCTCCATACGTCGAATTTAGTACTGGATTTAATACACCTGAATTGTTTTTGATTGCTGCAGAAGCAGCTGTTCGAACAGGTAATGCGACAGAGGCACTAGGTTTCTTGAATACATTACGAAATAGTCGAATAGAGAATAATAAAGCGTTAACCTCAACGGATCCAAAAGTTGTTTTACAGACGATACTTGACGAAAGACGTCGCGAGATGCCATTTATGGCTTCCGATAGGCTGATTGACTTGAAACGACTCGCAATAGCAGACAATTTTAAAAAGTCAATCCAACATCCATTGGCAGGGAAAATTTTCGAAATGGAATCCACGGATGCCCGGATGATACTTCCAGTTCCGCCCAAGGTACTTTCGTTGAATCCCGGAATTCCTCAATACGAACGATAACAAAATTAGATGTAGACCGCTCATCCTAATCAATTTCTATCATCATAGAAATTGATTAGGATCTTAATAAAAAAAAATGAAAAAGATACTATTGACAGCACTGGCTTTTTCACAGTCGATGCTATTGCTTGCACAAGAACATATACAGTTTCAGAAGATCACTTTTGATCAGGCAAAGGAATTGGCCAAGCAGGAAAATAAGCTGATTTTCCTGGATGGATTTACCTCCTGGTGTGCTCCTTGTAAATGGATGGAAGGGAATGTGTTTTCACAGCCTGAAGTGGCTCGTTATTTTAACAGCAGGTTTATCAATACTAAATTTGACTGTGAGATAGGAGAGGGCGTAGATATTGCTAAATTATACCAAATCAGAAGTTTTCCTACTTATTTATTTTTAGATGGACAGGGAACATTAATCTATAGAACCCAGTCTCGCATGGAAGCCGATTTGTTCCTGAAACAGGCACAGCAAGCTAATGACCCTAATTTTCAGATCCCCAATTTGCGTAAATCGTATGATTTGGGTATGCGGGAATCGAATTTCCTGATCCGCTATATTAAAGTGATGGAACAAACCGATAATCAAGCAGCAAATGGAGCAAAAAAGGCATTGGACAGTGTAGCTACCGATGAATTTTTGAAGAGCCCAAATGGATGGGAGACCATAAAAATGATGGCACAAAGCCTGGATGATCGCTACGGTAAATTTTTTGAGTCGAACAAAGCCTATTTTAAAAGTATAGCGACGCCTGCAGATTTTGCAAAAAAGGAGGCCCAGCTGCTACGATATGCTATGTATGGCTATATTAGAGAGCATAAAGTAGATGAATTTAACGCAGGAGTAGCCTACTTTGAAGGGTTAAAAGATCCAGAACAAAAAATTGAAGCAGCATTATATAAAGTAGAGTGGACCGCAGCACATGGAACCGATAAGGAGTTTGTTGTCCTTACGAATACATTGAGAAAAGGCCTGCTCAAGAATGAAGATGAACGGCTGAGTTTTATTGCCCGCCGCAATGCCAATGCGAAGGGAACTGTTGCAAATCCAGTTATCCTAAAACAATGTTATGTGCTGGCTAAACAGGCCGTTGTATTGAATCCATCAAGTTATTCCAATCAAGGAACATTGGCTGATATTTGTATCGCATTAAAGAAAAAGAAAGAAGCCGTTCAGGCGGCAGAAGCTGCACGTGGCTTGGCTGAACTGGAAACTTCAAAAATTATTAAACTGGCCGATGCTCTTGTGGCGCGTGCTAAAGCACTGTAATTATCAACATGAAAAAAATAGCTACATCGTTATTCTTGGTTTTAAGTTGTCTTGGGACAGTATTCGCTCAAGGACAGCCTTTTCAATTAACAATAAAGGGGAAACAATTTCCCGCAAAATCTAAAGCATTTGTTCGCTACATCGTGGACAGAAAATTGACAATTGACTCTATTAATTTTGGTCCCAATGATGTTATCTATAAAGGGGAAATCATGGAACCAACGCAAGTGATGTTATTTTATTCCAAAGATGGAGCTTCCTTCTTTAATCGCAAAGGTGGACCGATGGAGCGTCTCACATTTTATGTAGACCCTCAGGAACCCAATACGCAAATCACCGTTCAAAGTCCTTTCGGGTCTTCACAGGTACAAGGCGGGAAACTGCAGGTAGCCTATAAGCAGTATCAAGACTATCTAAGCACCTATGAGAAGAAGCTCATGGTTCAGCAATCTAAAAGAGCTGATCTGTATCAAGCAAAAAATCGTGATGAAAATGCACTCAACCAAATTGGGCTAGAAATAGATAAGATCGAAACACAGCGTAAGAAGGCGCAACGAAATTTTATAGTCAATAATCCAGACAATTACTTCAGTTTATTGGCCTTGCAGGAAGTTGCTGGCTACGATGATAATGTGGTTACCACTGAACCTTTGTTTTTCAATTTGTCATCAAGATTAAGGCAGACTGCAATCGGGAAAAAATTAGAAGCAGATATTCAACTGGCAAAAAAGCTAGGAATTGGACAGCCAGCTTTAGACTTTGCACAAGTGACTCCTGAAGGTAAAGAGTTAAAACTCTCAGATTTTAAAGGTAAATACCTGCTATTGGATTTTTGGGCGTCATGGTGTGGTCCTTGCCGTGCTGAGAACCCTAATTTGGTTAAAGCTTATCAAAAGTTTAAGGGATCAAGATTTGAGATACTGGGTGTTTCACTAGATAAACCCGGGAAGAAAGATAACTGGATGAAAGCGATTGAACAAGATGGATTAACCTGGCCCCAGGTGTCGGATCTGAATGGCTGGCAAAATCAAGCCGCTCAATTGTACGGTATTCAGGCTATCCCGCAAAATTACCTCATCTCTCCCGAGGGTAAGATTGTTGGAATTAACTTAAAAGGAGTAAAGTTGATAGAGAAACTCGAAGAGCTCCTTAAATAAATTTAAGGAGGGGCAAGTCCCCCTCCTTAATTATGAACCTTTGATAGCTGTTATCGCTATGGGGTCAGTTTTCTGTTATAGCGCTGCTCTTTGGGGGGCTAAGGCAAAGGCTTGCAGCTTATTCGCCATTTCTCTGCTATTTCTTTGGTGTTTCTTTGGTGTTTCTTTGGTGTTTCTCTGCTGTTTCTTCGCTATTCCTTTGGGATTGCTAGGGGCCTGATTCGCTTATTCTTTGCTATTTCTTTGTCGTTTTATTGGTGTTTTATTGGTGTTTCTTTGCTTTCAAAGCAAAGAAAGGGTAAGCAAAAAGTCAATCCTATGCAAAGTAAAATGTACCTAGTACATAACATTAGTTGTGCAAAACCCACAAAAGGGAAATAGATTTTTAGCGGAATGCCGCTAGGAGGAAATTTGTTGCTTAAAGTCCGCTATTTTTTCCTTTAGACTATTGAGGTGTTCAGGACTGATTACGCCATTATCCTGATCAAAATTTTCGTAAAATTTGGGAAGCGAAAATGTTTCTTTAATGATTGCTCCAAACTGCGGGAAAAATTTCTGCGCTTCGGCCATCACATTTCCACCACCATAACCTCCTGGTGAAGTTGTCATAAGCAACATGGGTTTATCCTGGAAAACTTTAACATTTATTCTAGATGCCCAGTCAAATACATTTTTAAATGCTACGCTATAGGAGCGATTGTTCTCTGCGAGAGAGCAAATGATCATGTCACTGGAGGCTATATGATCTAGGAAAAGCTGTGCTTCCTGTGGGAATCCATTCTTTTCTAGGTCTACAGAAAAGACAGGCATGTTATAGTCATTCAGGTCGATCAAATTAATCTCGTGCCCCTGGAAGCTTTTGAGTACAAATTTGACCAATTGTTTGTTAATTGATGTGGAAGAATTACTCCCAGCGAATGCAAATATTTTCATGTTTTATCCTTTATGATTATCAGTTGTTTAAATTTAGTCAATTTTATAATGAAAAATCCAATTCAAGAAATAGAAACCACTCACCATTATTTTAATTTCGCGACTCCATTCCGATCCTGAGGTAACACATCGAGTTGCAAGAAAGAAAGGGGGAATAGGTATCAATTGTATTGTTCGCGGAAAAAACTATTTGCACTGTCTACTTTTAGGGGATTTTTCATAAACCAATTTGTAAAATCAGTCCATTTTTCTTCATTATTTGCTAGCCATTTTTCGAAACGGTCTTCATCTCCTTTCATCAATATCCAATGATTGTATGCTTCACTATAACCTAGATCGATGATTTTCTTTTGATAATTGAATAGAACATTTGGAAATATCTTGTCGTGTTTATTTTTGAAGTAGTTGTTTATGAAATTGGTCCTTATCGTGTCAAGCGTATTGATATTTATTGAATTTAAACCAATCATTGACAACGCTAATGTCGTCTCGTAAACTCCAATACCAAAAGGTAACTTTATTTGGTTGGGATCGGCTGCTGGCCCTTCGTGGATAAACGCATTTTTACTGAAGCTGACTGAAATTCCAGTGTCGCCTTTAAATTTAATCTGGTTATCGTACTGACTATAAATAAGCTCACTTATTTCGGCTGTTCTTTTGCTATTTCGTTCTAAATTCATAAATATCTCACCGTAAATCATTCCCCAAACTTTTTCATCCGAAATACAGAATAACTTTGATGCCCAATAGTAATTGGAAGAAAATCCCGGATCCACTTGAATCCCCTTTTCATAAAAGCCTAATGCCTTTTCCAAATCTCCTTTTACTCTTTGGATTGCCCCCATCTCCAAATAAAGGTGACCTGATTTAGGAAACAATTTTAATCCACTCTCGTAGATGCCCACTGCGCTATCACTTTCGCCAAGCATATCATAGGCATTTCCCAGCAGTTGATATACCCTATCATTAACAGTCTTTTCATTTTTAATGTTTTCCAGGAACATTATTGTGCTTTTATAATCTTTTTTTAGATAATAGGCATAACCAAGTTCATAAGGGTATGTGATATTGGATGGATCGAGATTTTGGGCTTCCTTCAGCAATAGGATACTTTCATCCACTTTTCCGCTGTCCATGAGTTGAATGGCTTCCTTTCCCTTTGAAGAAGCTTTTTCACGATTTTTTTCTTGCCCAAAAACGGATTGCCCAATGAAAAAGAAGAAAACGAAGCTAATATATCCAATATTGTTTTTCATTTTTATTATTGAGTTAAAGGATTGAATTTTTATTTCAGAACGTATTTTTGTAATAATGGAGCTATAGATCTTAAAAAACTAAACCTATTCCGATTTAAAAATAGCGTATAATGGGATATCGTAATACCGGCCATCTTTCTTTAAATGTTGTTTTAACAGTGCCTCTTTTTTCATTCCTATTTTTTCCATGACTTTTCCCGATGCTGGATTATGGGGGAAGTAGGTCGCAAAGATTTTGTTAAAGTTTAATTCTTTAAATCCAAAATCAATGATTGCTTTTGCAGCTTCAGTGACATAACCTTTATTCCAGTAAGGAATAGCAATCCAGTATCCCAACTCAGCCTTATCCGAGCCTTCATCATGCAGACCAATAGCTCCGATCAGTTTTTTATCTTTATTTCGAATAGCAAAGGTGAATCCTTTACGATTGACAAATGCTTCTTCCGCTAATTTAAGCCAGTATTCAGCATCCTCCTTTCGGTAGGGATAGGGGATATTTGATGTGAAATCCGAATAGACCTTGTCTTGCAGATAGTCTACAATCTGTGGAATATCAGTCGGGTCTATTGCGTTAAGAATAAGTCGTTCTGTCTCTAATTGTGGGAAATCTTTCATCTGATTAAGTCTTCAGTATGGCTAAAATGAAATTAGGGGTTATTTAGTTCTTATAAATGTAGGAAAGTTTTATGAGATTTTTTTCCTTATATTTTTTCGGGTGTAATAACTATAAATTCCAGTAATAGTGATTAAGATCAAAGTTATCAATAAGCCTATATATACATTGAAGAACATATGGACCAGTGTAAAACTAATGAGTCCAATTAGGATTTCTAAAAAAGCTTCCTTTATACGGGACGGAGGATTTGAGTTCTCAAGGTATCTGGTATACTCTTCTACAATTGGTCGATCGGTATCGGTCCAATCAAAATGCGATAGTTCTGCCGAGGAGACCCATATTGCTTGGATATATTCTAGCATGGCAACTTCGCCAGAAGAAAAGGTGCAGAGAACAGGATAGCGGCAAAGCGCCGGACTTTTATGGTCTTGTTGCGTCATCTCTAAGGGCCTTCCGACAAGAACATCTATACTTAGCTCCTCCATAATTTTGAGCGATAAATTTGCTTTCGTTGGCAGGTGGGACTCGGTTATGCGACCAGGAAATTCCCACTTTAAAGCATGCGTCGCCGATGGCGGGCGCTGACAAATGAGTACCTTATCGTCCTTCCTTATGATCGCACAAGTCAAATAATGCATAACGGTTTAAAGATAAACATTAGGAGCTAGATTCTTTACTTTCAATTTGATGACTTTCAAACAGCTCGATGCGGCCTTCAATAACCAATAAATAAAAGTTTTCAAAACAATCCTGATAGATCTTTTGTTCCAATGATTTTATTTCTTCAAAGAGATGTTCTTTCGCTACTGCAGCGTAACATAGCTCATTTTTTGATGTTGTTATCGTTTCTTGGCAAGGTGTATCGTGAAGCTGCTTGTACAGGTCGCCTAAATCTGAAATGTCTTCACTGCGGTGGTAGGAGGGATGAAACCATACCCAAAAGTCTTCTTGATTTTTATAGGGATGCGGTAATAATTGAACAGACGTATTTCTGAATAGATCTCCCGGATGCTTTTTATAACGGAAATGAGTGGCTGTGGTCTTTAAACTATTCATAAAGTTAATTTGTTTGTAGGTTTACAAAAAATAATTCAAGAATAAAGATGTCATCTTAAATATAGGTATTTTTTTTAGTATTAAAAATTTACAGTTGACGTTAGCACTAATTAGATCGCGATATGATACATAATACCACAGTTACAAAGCTGCACTTGAGCTATTCCGCTAAAAAATGTAAATCGTATTCATTTTATGTTATCATCCCCAGAGCATTTTGATGAGAACGGATATTGTGAATATGAATAATCCGATATAGAATATGTTTGTCCCATGTTTTCTGTCATGATCTGAATAGGAAAATATCCGTTCGCCATTCGGTAGGCTCTTTCTGGAACTAAACAACATATAGCCGATTGCAATTCCTAAAAGTCCTTCTAGAAGGGCTGAAATATAGCCAAAAATAACCCAATACTTCTGCTGCGGTTCCGGTTCCCGTATACTCTTCAGCTTAAAGGTAGTAAAATCAAATTCTATTTTATAGAAACAACAATAGAATCCCAGCGATAAGATGAAGAAACATTTGATTCATCACATTTTTGGTGGTATTCGTCACATTTTTCTGTTTTATGTTTTCATTTCAATTAATATTGCCTCATCAAAACCAATAACATGAAACTGAAAGACGTAAGAAAAATAGAATTTTGGATGGCAACTATCGTATTTGTCGCTGTTGTTTATGCTTTGCTTGTTGATACAAACAATCGGGATGATAGCGGTATACATAACTATTTCCTTCACCAAAAAATAAGCTACTCCTATTTCTTTAACTTTTTTGTACCGAATTTTATCATTGATTTGCTTCTATATGTGTTGTTTCTCCTTTTAAATTTTGTCCTTATTCCTTCTCTCATCAACAGAAAACGTGAGCTGCGGAATTATTCATTACTAGCTGCTCTGATCTTGACATCGGGACTGATATTAGGTGTATGCAGGACCTATAGCCACGCCTACGAATTGAAGGATTATGACAGTATTCAAAGAAGCTATAATAGTATGTTTTTTAAGGCTTTTGCGCAAGCTATTTTATTAACAATTATAATTTCTTTATACACCTGCGCCCAATATCTGATCAGCTATTTGCTTAAAAGTAAGGCAGAAAATCTGACCCTGCAAAAGCAGCTAAAAATGGATTTATCCTTTGGAATAGGTTTCTGGTTTATTGGATTGTTTTTTTTGATTACATCGCGATCCCATTTACAACTTTCAGTATTATGGACTTTGGTCGTGTTGTCTGCGGTCGGTATTGTAATCTATTCCTTATACTATTTGTTGCCAAAATTAGAGGAAAAACAAAAGAAATTCCGTGATTTCTTCTGGACTATCTTTGCTATTAGCTTGGTTTCAGTCCTGCCATTAAGTGTACCGGCGCTATTTTTCTTTAATCAGACAAACGAAGTGATCTTTATCATTGCCATGTTTCATTTACCCACGCAATTACTGGTTAGCATGCCGCTGTCTTGGTTTCTCTTTAAAAAACGTCTAATGCGTCAAAACGAAATAGCCTCCCTACGTACGGAGCTCGGGCAGTCGGACGCGAATCTGACCTTTCTAAAATCTCAAATAAATCCACATTTTTTATTTAATGCCTTAAATACATTGTATGGCACGGCATTGCAGGAAAAAGCAGAACGGACGGGGGAGGGAATTCAACGTTTGGGTGATATGATGCGATTTATGCTACATGAAAATACACAAGATAAAATTTCGTTGATGCGTGAAGTTGAATATTTGAATAATTACATCGCCTTACAAACGCTCCGGACTTCAATGTCAGACAAGATTACCCTTATAACCGAAATAGAGGAACAGTTTGAAAATTACCACATTACACCTATGTTGCTTATACCTTTCGTTGAGAATGCATTTAAGCATGGGATAAGCCTTCAGAACTCGTCTTATATTAAAATCTCTTTGCAAGTGCGGGACCAAGTCCTGTTTTTCGATGTGAGCAATAGCATTAATCCAAAAAGTGATAACGATCCCGAAAAACTAAAAAGCGGCGTAGGCTTGGAAAATGTAAGACAACGCCTGTCATTACTGTATCGAGATCGGCATGAATTGATGATACATGAAAATGCCAATGAGTTTTTTGTCCATTTAACATTACATCTTTAGATCAAGATAGTTCTACTATTTTTCAATCCATTATTCACCTGATTTATCGGTTTCTTAATTAACAGCAATGAAAAAAATACTTGTTTTTTTGCTTATGACCTTGTTTTGTCTAAGCAGTCATGCTCAGTTTAAATTGAGCGGTAAGATTTGGAACTATGATCCAAACAAGACCTTGGAAATTAATATTCCTCTTGTTTTCGGTTTTTATAAAGAAAATTCGCAACGGATAACCGTTGCCGGCGATGGTACATTTGAGGTCGTGCTGCCAGTAACAGCTCGAAAATCCGCGACACTAATTTACAGAGGTGTATTTCAAACCTTGTTATTAAGCCCCGGTAAGGATCTTATCGCGAATTTAACTGATAGTACGATCGTATTTACATACGGTAGTGCTTTAACAGAAAATAAAACTATTCAGCAAATAGGACTGGATGAAGTGCCGTTTTTTATGAAAGCCCCAGCCTTAAACAATCTTGCTAAACGCTCTTTGGCTGAATTGAGACAGCAGCTGTTAATTCCCTTGTTAGCAGATTGCAATCAAATGAATGAAGTGATCCAAACTACTTCATTGCCCAGCCAACTAAAAGACTATATCCGTGCTGAGCTTTACGCGCAAAGAATTAACCATCTGAACGATTTCGCCCGTGTAGCTGAATTGCCAAAGCCGACCTCAGATAGTTTAGTGCTAGAACTGTTTGGAAAAGCATCGATTAATTTACAGGATAACTTTGGAGGTCCCGCTTTCTATTCTTTCCTTGACAATTACCTGCGTTATTTGGAAACGAAAGCATTTGTTAAGATTCGGTCGGAGAAGATCCCTTCAAGCGAGCCGATCCCTTATTTCGGGATAAGCTTAGACAGTGCAAATAGATTAATGAACATCTATAGTAAAGATTATTGGCGGTTTATTGGTGCTTTAAATAATTTTCCCAAGCCTATCGTAGAAAAATACAATTTTCAGCAACTGGTCAATCTATATCATGACAGGGACTTATCACATTTAAAAGCATTGGCAGGAGCGCATTGGAAGATATTTCCAACGGATAAGCATAGGCCACTCGTTGAACGCTATATTACCGATCTTGACTCTCTTTTGATAGCGAATAAACAGAACAAACAGATCCGCTTGATTGAGGATGATCGACCTATTTCATCGATCTACGACCTGATTGCTGAATTGAAGGGAAAAGTGGTCTATTTGGATGTTTGGGGTACCTGGTGTGGTCCTTGTAAATTTGAATTGAAATATACACCTGAACTGAAGAAAAAATACATGGATAAAGATATTGCCTTCGTTTATTTGGATATGGATGAAGATCATCGCGATCAGGACTGGAAAGACTTTATACGCGTCAACAATTTAACCGGAATCCATTTACGTAAAAATAGGAAACAGATTGAGCCCTTTTGGAAGGAATTACTGCTAAATGCAAAAGACAAAGCGGAATATTATCCGCAATATTTTATATTTGATAAAACAGGAAAATTAGTTGTAGAAAAGGCTCTTAGACCAAGTAATGGAAAACAACTGTATGACCAAATAGATCAGATTTTAAATCAATAATTGTTATGATAGCCATCGCGATAGATGATGAACCTGTGGCATTGCAGGTTATTGAACACCATATAGCTAAAGTCCCTTTTATTGAATTAAAAAGTACATTTACGGATGCGTTTATGGCGATTGATTATCTCCAGAAGGAGCAGGTGGACCTTATCTTTTTAGATATAAAAATGCCCGATATTTCAGGTATAGAGTTTCTGCGGAGTTTGAATACTTCCCCAATGGTAATTTTTACGACGGCTTATTCTGAGCATGCGCTATTGAGTTTCGAGCTCGATGCCATCGATTACTTGCTTAAACCATTTTCTATGAGCAGGTTTTTGAAAGCCTGCAACAAGGCGAGCGAATTGTATAGCCTTCGGGCAAAAAAGCTACAGCATAACAAAGACTATCTGTTCGTCAAAGATGGCTATGAACATGTTAAAGTTGAAATTGATCGTATCCTGTATATTGAAGCATCAGGTAATTACACCCAGATACATTTGGACGATAAAAGTGTTAGCTCCAGAATTACCATTAGCGAGCTGCTGGAACTGCTCCCGAAGAACGAATTTGTTCGTTGCCATAGAGCCTTTATCGTCGCACGAAGTAAAATGATTAAGTTCGACAAAACCCAAATTTGGGTAGCAGATCGGGTTATTCCCATTGGAACAACGTATACTGAATTGAAATTATATTAATGCTAAATACGCATTTTTTGATACGTCAGGGCTGATTAGAAAGTTGGGAAGGGGCTGTGCTGTCAAAAGGTTAAGGGGGGCGTGTTTATGTTTTAAGATAAATTTAATACTTTTGTAGCAATAGATCATTTGTGTTGTCAATTTTTAAAATTTAAAGTCATGTAATGCATTGCCGATATTTAGGAAGAAAGTAAACAACGGGATTTACCCGATTTGTTTATCCTATACCTATGTCTTCAATTTTTTAGTATGGATTTAAATTTTAAAAATGGAATCAATAAAATATGGTCGTACCTATCATTTCCCATTTTCGCCAGGGACAAGCAGCGACGATCGTTTTAATCAACATTATTGGAAGGATATACAATCTTTCCATAAATTGTTATTTACAGAAAAATTAGATGGTGAAAATAATTGCCTTTCACGGCGTGGAGTATTTGCACGATCCCATGCAGCTCCGACCACGTCGCCATGGACGGCTCAGCTTCGGGAGCATTGGTCTAGATTAAAAAACGATCTGGATGATTTAGAGTTTTTTGGTGAAAATCTTTATGCTGTGCATTCGATCGAATATGTGCAACTTGAGCACTATTATTATGTTTTTGCTGCTCGAATTAAAGATCAGTGGCTTTCATGGGAAGAAGTTACTTTTTATGCCAGTTTATTTGATTTGCCTACTGTACCTGTTTTAAAACTTGAAATTGTAAAGGGTTTGACTGAGTTGGAACTTCGGCGTTCAGTCGAAAATTTGGCCATGCAGTCTTCTAAATTTGGATCGGTTGACCCTAAAACTGGAGAAGCATGTACGATGGAGGGGTTAGTCTGCAGAAATGCTGATGCGTATACTGTCAGTGAATTTCAGCACAATGTTTTTAAATATGTTAGAAAAGGACATGTGCAGACCGACGAACATTGGACAAAATCATGGCGAAGAACAAAAATGATTTGGGAAAGGAGGGATTTCTAATGGAATGGACAATAGCAGTAAATAAGAATTGGTCGGCTTTAGAGAAGCAATTTTCTTGGGTCAGGGATATGGAACAGGTACAACAAGACCCTTTACATCATGCCGAAGGGAATGTTGCGATTCATACCCAAATGGTATTACAGCAGCTGGAAGGATTGCCTGAATACCGGAATCTGGATTATCAAAAGCAGGAGCTCCTCTGGGCTTCCGCTTTATTGCATGATGTCGAGAAGAGATCAACGACAATTGTCGCTGCAGATGGTCGTATCAGCTCTCCAAATCATGCCAAAAGAGGAGCACAGACCGCACGGGAGATTTTATTTCGTGATGTGGAGACCCCTTTTGCATTACGGGAGGAAATTGTCGCATTGGTACGCTATCATGGGTTGCCATTGTGGTTGATGGAAAAAGTCGATCCAATGAAGAGCGCCTTGGAGGCGTCATTGAGTGTCAATATGGCCCAACTTAAGTTGTTGGCCGAAGCAGATGCTAAAGGAAGGTACTGTGCCGATTTGGATGCTTTGCTCTACGCATTGGATATGTTCGAACTGTATAGTAAAGAGATTGGCTGCTGGGATGCCACACGTTCTTTTTTGTCCGAAAATGCACGATTTACATATTTTAATGGAAACAATAGCTATGTTGATTATGTGCCTTTTGATACATTCAAATCCACCGTGACTGTACTTTCAGGTTTGCCGGGAATGGGCAAAGATTATCAGATTTTAGCGATGAATACCGACCTCCCTATTATTAGTTTGGATGACATCAGACGCAAATATCGCATTGATCCTACTGATAAAAAGAGAAACGGATGGGTTGTACAGGAAGCAAAAGAGCAGGCAAAAAAATACTTACGCTGTGGACAGGATTTTATCTGGAATGCCACCAATATAACTTCCCAGATGCGAAAACAATTGATCGATCTTTTTGTCAGCTATCAAGCTTATGTGAAATTGTTATACGTTGAAAAACCCTATAAGATTTGGCGCGCGCAGAATAGCGATAGAGAGTACCCACTACCAGAAACTGTCTTGGATAAAATGCTTCATAATTTGGAAGTTCCCCAGTTAACAGAAGCCCATGAGGTTATCTATATTACCGCGTAGATGGTTTTTTACGGTTGAACCGCTAATATTTTTGAATTGATTTTAAGAATTAAATAAAGTACTAAATCTCAAAATTTTGCGTTTTTATAGCAAGGATATTTTCTGATGTAACCGTGTTAGATATAATAAATGCGAATCAGCCCACTTATATGGATAAGGGGCTGATTTTTTTAGACTACCTTTTTTTGGGGAACGCCGATGTACAGCTACATTTTTAGTCGCTGTAGCAACAGAGCCATAAGCTCCTTTTCTTTGATATCGATGACATCTATATCGATCCAAAAAGATGCAGGTTTTGTTGATAGATTACGGTCAATAAAGCTTAATAAATGAATTAGACGGCTTGTTTTTTCTTTTTTTAGCGATGAAAGGTCATTTAGTTTTATAAAAATAGAATTTGTCCGATATAAACCAGTAACAAAATAATCGATATCCGTCCATGGGATTTGCTTCGGTTTCAATATGCTGTTGTTTAGTAATATATGCTCATCTATAATGAGTGCGGCCTCTCCTCTTCGATAGCGGTTTAACTGTTGTAGTCTAAGATAAAAAACCGATGCGGCCACGAGTACCCATATCGTCGAGGTTAGTTTAAAAATAAAATCATAGTATAACCAGGCATATAACCCAATGACTGCTGGAAGAAAACATAGCAGCATGCTAATGATAATTTTTCCTTTGCTAAAATTAATTTTGATCATTGCTTTCTCTTTTTTCAAAAAGTACAAACTCTGCAAAAAATGGAGCCTGCCATTTTCATCATAGCTCCAATCTGTTAATCATATTATTGGAACACTTGTTATAAAGATAGGGGGTAAATGCCATTGAAACTATTTCGATTTATGATTCGTGCTTGTTAAATGATTATTCGTATTACTTGAATTTATCTTGCCATCCCTTCCGTATTGAGCTTAATTGAAATGGTACCGCGTTTCTTTTTTTTGATAAAATGAATGAGTAGCTTTGTTTGTACAATAAATTGATGGACTGTTGGAAGAACTTAAAGAACATTTGAAGAAATTTATCGATATCGATCCGATTGAATTAGAGGAAATATTGAGTTACTTTAACATGAAATCGGTCGCGAAAAAAGAAAACATACTGGAAGAAGGTCAGGTTTGCAAATATCATTTTTTTGTATTGAAAGGTGTTTTACGTAAATTCTTTGTCAATGAAAAAGGTGTTGAACAAACAACTGAATTCGCTATAGAAAATTGGTGGATGACAGATAATATGGCTTTCGAACATAAGCTTGTCACTTCGTTTTACATTCAGGCGGTGGAAAAGTCCGATGTGGTTTATATCAGCCAAGAAAATCAGGAAAAATTGCTCGCGGCATTTCCTGTCATGGAACGATATTTTCGCTTTGTGTACCAAAGAGCATATGCTGCGGCACAAATGCGGGTTAAGTACCTGTTTTCGTTATCCAAAGAGGAATTTTACCATGATATGCGCCGTAAATATCCCCAATTTGTCCAACGTGTTCCGCAATACCTCATTGCCTCATACCTGGGGTTCACACCAGAATATTTAAGTGAAATCCGAAAAAAAATAAACTTCTGAAAAACCTGCTAAAATCTTACTGTAATTACAGGTTAATAGCATTGGTCCGAATCTGCAATACGGAAGGGTTGAATTTGAAATTGAATGTTGTGTTCGTTAGCATAATCTTTAGCTAATTTCTCGAATTTTTCCATTGCCTTTTCTTCCGAAACTGCAAAACAATGCAGGTTTAATTCCAGCGGTTTCTCAGAGGTTGCTGGATCGATGCGCAGTTGCTCAACTTCAGAGAGGACGACGGCAAAAGAAGTTTTACAGATCTCAACTTCTAAATGCGGCCCCATTAATTGAGATGAAATGCTATAATAAGAATCGTTATTTTGGATTTCTTCCTGAAAGGGATCTAAATAAGTCGTAACAATAGATCGATAACCATATTTAGCATTACCAAAAAAGTGATCTATATATTCCTGTGCTTTTTCATATGTTGAGAAGACACCTTCCAGATTGGTGAATAAATCTGGATCTTCTTTTACTTCTTTTGAAACTACTGTATATACCTTAATGGGGTTGGTTGTCATATTTTATATGCTACTGTTTGTACATTAAGTAAAAGTAAGTTTTTCTGCAAAAAAACTAATTTAGACTTTTGTCTATGAGCGATTCTAAGATAAAATCCTCGTTTTAAAATAAAAAATTTCCTTTGTTAACTTGTAGCCTGTTTAGAGCAGGTGTTTGTGCTTTAAAGTTGTGTATAATTTTCGTATTCTCCAAATTTTTTACTGATTGTTTTTATTTGCTTTTCCAATATAATATAAATTGCTCGTATAAGTACCTCAATGAACGAATTATCGCATTTTATTTGAAGTTTGTAGCATCTCTCCATATTTATGGGGGATTAGTTAGGTACCATCTCATTACTTTGGTATGATCAAATTCGTACTGTAGGCAGGTTGAGTCCACATTGATTCCACTTTTTAACTGTGCATTCACTGTGGATCCATATTACTTACATAGTAGGAGCATAGGGATGTTGAACCTAATTTGTCCATACGGTATTATAGGTAATAACCGAGGCCTATTTTGCATAATTTATCCGGAACATTGTTGTGTCCCTTATTTGACATGTCATAAATAATTGGGCTTGACTGTGCTCGCTCTATGTTTGAATGAAATGATCTGTTTGTTATACTGATTCAAACGTTTTCGTAAATAAATCATATCATTTAATTCATTTCGCTTATATTAATTAATATATTGTTTGACTAAGTCAATTGAATCAATAGCCAATAAGTAAATAAAGTCCTATCCGGCTTGAAAGTTACACGTAGCACCGTCTACAGGTTTTCAATTTAGGAGGTCTCGATTTTGTTCTGATTGACGAACCAATGATGAATAAATAAACCGGGTTGATAGACCCAAGATTAAATTTTACAATGAAAAGAAATGCACTATTTAAATCTGTTTTAATGGCAGCTATGGTCAGCAATGCTGTTTTGTCGTATGCTCAGGCAGATAAAAGTAATGAGAAAGGTTGGACAAACCTTTTTGATGGAAAAACGCTAAATGGTTGGAAATCTGTTGGAGGAAAAGCTCCTTATTCTATAGAGGGAGATGCTATCGTAGGTCGAATGACAAAAGGTACGCCCAATTCTTTTTTAATCACGGAAAAAGAATATGGTGATTTCATATTGGAGCTGGATGTTAAACTTGAGGGTAATGAAACAAACTCAGGTATTCAGACCCGAAGCCATCTTGATCCAAAGGCTAACGATGGGCGCGGACGTGTATATGGAAGGCAAGTAGAAATAGACCCCTCTGCCCGTGCATGGACAGGTGGAATCTATGATGAGGCGCGTCGTGGATGGATTTATCCACTCGATTTAAATGAAAATGCTAAAAAAGCCTATAAAGTAGAGGAATATAATCATATTCGAATTGAAGCCATTGGTGATGAACTGCGCACTTGGATCAATGATATTCCTGTTGCTTATGTCGTTGATACGATCGATAGGTCTGGTTTTATCGGCTTGCAGGTGCATGGTATTCCACCTAAACTGGACGGAAAGAAAGTGTACTTTAAGAATATTAAAATAAAAACAACCGACCTCAAATCAAAAGGTTTTCCAAAAGATCTTTATATCGTGAACTTGAAGCCAAATGACTTGGCTGATGCTGAAAAGAAGAAGGGGGTTAAGCTTTTGTTTGACGGTAAAACCAATAAGGGCTGGCGGAGTATACATGGCGATAAATTTCCGGAACGTGGCTGGGAAGTTAAGGATGGACAAATGACTGTTCTGAAATCCGACGGTGGAGAATCAACCAATGGTGGTGATATCGTCACAAAAGATAAATACGCTGTGTTTGATCTTTCATTTGAATTTAAGCTTAGTCCGGGAGCAAATAGTGGCGTTAAGTATTTTGTGACTTTAAAAGAAAAATCAAAAGGATCTGCTATTGGTTTGGAATATCAGGTGCTGGATGATGCTTTACACCCTGACGCGAAGTTGGGACGCGATGGAAATCGTACGTTGGCATCGCTTTATGATCTCATTACGTCCAATCGTGATGATCGCGCACGTAGACCTATCGGTGAGTGGAATAGAGGTCGGGTTGTTGTTACAGCAGATAACAAAGTTGAACACTATTTAAATGGAATTAAGATGCTGTCTTATGAGCGGGGCTCAAAAGCGTTTAAAGACTTGGTTCAGATCAGCAAATATAAAGATTGGGAAAACTTTGGCGAAGCGAAGGAAGGTTTTATTCTTCTCCAGGACCACGGTGATCGTGTGTCATTTCGCAGTATCAAAATCAATACACCGAATTAAGCTTATCTCTTATGAATCATTATTTATCGCGCAGAAGCTTTGTTAAACAGTCTGTTATCGCTGCAGGAGCTGTGATGTTGTCTAATAGCGTCTTGGGAAATGTCAATTTGGCCAAGCCAAATGAGCGTGTCAATCTGGCCTGTGTAGGCTTGGGAAATAGGGCTGCCGACATCATTAAAGAGCTCTATAAAACAGGACTTTGTAATATTGTTGCGCTCTGTGATGTTGATCTTGGTGCGAAACATACGCAGGAAATTTTGGGAATGTTTCCCGATGCACCTAAGTTTAAGGATTTTCGGGTGATGTTTGACAAAATGGGAAATCAGATCGATGCTGTAAGTGTCGGGACTCCCGACTTCTCGCACTTTGCCATAACAATGCTTGCACTGGATTTGGGTAAACATGTTTACGTGGAAAAACCTATGGCGAGAACATTCCTAGAAGTTGAACTGATGGCAAATAAAGCCCGGAAAAACCCTAAACTTGCTACCCAAATGGGAAATCAGGGGCACTCCGAAGCCAATTACTTTCAGTTTAAAGCCTGGAAAGATGCCGGTATTATTAAGGATGTGACGCGCATTGATGCACACATGAATATGCCGCGTAGATGGCATGGTTGGGATGTGAATATGAAGGGTTTTCCTGCCGCAGAGATGATTCCCGAAACATTAGATTGGGATCTTTGGCAAATGCAGACCATAGGTCATAATTATAATAAGGATTTTGTAAATGGTCAGTGGCGTTGTTGGTATGATTTTGGAATGGGGGCATTGGGCGATTGGGGTGCACATATATTGGATACAGCGCATGAATTTTTAGATTTGGGGCTTCCGACAGAAGTGTCCGCGGTGAAGCTCGATGGGTATAATTCCTATTTTTTCCCCATGTCTTCAACCTTAAAATTTCATTTCCCAAAAAGGAAAAAGATGCCAGCTGTAGATATCAATTGGTACGATGGACTGGATAATTTGCCACCTATACCCGAAGGCTATGGTGTTTCTGGATTGGACCCTAATATTCCTGCACCGAGTACAGGAAAATTGGAGCCTGCCAAACTAAATCCTGGGAAAATTATCTATAGCAAGGATTTGATATTCAAAGGTGGTTCCCATGCCAGTACCTTGCAGATTATTCCCGAAGCGAAAGCCAAGGACATGGAATCTAGGCTGCCGGAAGTGCCAAAATCACCATCAAACCACTTTGCTAATTTCTTAAAAGGTTGTAAAGGCGAAGAAAAAACCCGCTCGGCTTTTGAAATTGCAGGTCCTTTGAGCCAGGTGTTTTGCTTAGGTGTAATTGCACAACGTTTAAACAGTAAGTTGATCTTGAATACACAGACAAAAGAAGTGACGAATGATAAGTTTGCCAATGCACTCTTAGCAGGTCCTCCACCTGCAAGAGGCTGGGAGCAGTATTATAAGATGTAATGGACCAGTAACTGGCTATAGAAAGTAAAGGGCAATGTTCACATTGCCCTTTTTATTTTTGGAATGAAAAGTCTTTCCTGAAATGTACGATTTGCTTGCTCATTATATAAAAGAAAAGGTGGGAAAAGCATGATAATCCCAAACAAATTGAGACAGATCAGCGCTATTTTGATCAGTCCTAGTAGAAAGTAATTCTCCTCCCTTAGGTATATTTGTCATGCAGCAATTCAATTTTTAAACCTTAACGTCATGTATAAAGTATCCCTGCTCTTTAGCGGCATCGTAGCATTGGTCCTTAATGCCAATGGTCAAAATTCGTCAACCCAATCTTTTCAGGCAACTCATCGGTATCTTAAAATTCCAATTAAAAATGGTGTTCCCAAACGTCATGTCGAGGTATGGCTGGGAAATGATAAAATCAGATGGTTTGATGCAGAATTGGCTGATAGTACCTATGATTGGATTGCCTATCTTGATATAGAGAAGTGGAAGGGACAGCAGCTTAAAGTGGTGACAAATATACAGGGCAAAGAAAGTCCTTTGTTTAATCCTATTGCACAGAGTGATACCGATGATAACGATAAGGTCTATGCTGAAGATCGAAGGGGACAATTTCATTTTTCGGCCAAGAGAGGTTGGTTGAACGATCCGAATGGTCTGGTCTTTTTTAATGGACAATATCACCTGTTTTTTCAACATAATCCCTATGGCACAAATTGGGGCAATATGCATTGGGGGCATGCGGTATCCTCCGATCTGGTGCATTGGAAAGAATTGGGAGAGGCATTATATCCAGACGAATCTGGCGTGATGTTTAGCGGTGGAGCTGTCGTGGATAGTAACAATACCGCCGGGTTTGGAAAAAATAGGGGCACAAACCCCATGATCCTGTTTTATACGGCTGCGGAGAAATCATGGGGACAGGGATTGGCATACAGCTTGGATGGTCAGAAATTTGAGAAAATGACAAACCATATTTTGGATAAAATAACAGCAGGAAACCGAGATCCCAAAGTAATTTGGCATGCCCCCTCAAAGCAATGGGTTCTTGTGCTTTATGTTGAAGAGGAACAGGAACAACACACGATGCAGATTTTTACCTCAAAGGATTTAAAAATATGGACATTTGCGAGCAAAATAAAAGGCGGGCGGGGTAATGACCGTTATTTATTTGAGTGTCCCGAATTCTTTGAATTGGCGGTAGACGGTAACCCGAACAATAAAAAATGGGTTTTGACGGGGGCTAATAGCCAATATGCGATCGGAGAGTTTGATGGAAAATCTTTTCATCCTGAGATCGAGCGCCTGTTTAGTCAATATGGTCGTGATTATTATGCCGCGCAAACTTTTAGCAATGAACCGAAGAAGCGACGCATTGAAATCGGCTGGTGGCGCACACATACAAATCAAGGGAACTCCGCTTTTAATCAATCCATGAGTATTCCAATGGAACTTAAATTGAAAAGTACAGATAAGGGGATTCGCCTTTTTCGGGAGCCGGTGACAGAATTGCAAAAATTAAGAAAAGAAAAACTCAGCATCAACCGAAAGAAAATTAGTTCGAACGATTCAAGTTTGTTTCAGCAGTTCAACGCTGAAATTGCTGAATTGGATTTGGTCATCGATCCACAACAAGCCAAAAATATTCAGATCAATGTGCGGGGCCTGGCAATTAATTATAACGTTTCGACGGAAGAGCTCCTTGTTGATAATGTGAGGGCCATAGTACCTTTACGAAATAAAAAGTTAGTATTCAAGTTGTTTGTAGATCGGACTGGGCTCGAACTTTTTGCGCAAAATGGAGAAGTTTACATGCCCATAAATTATAATTTTGATCGGAATAATATAACTTATGAGCTCCTCGCTTTTAATGGTGAAGCCGTATTGGAATCTGCCGACCTCTATACGCTTGACAGTATATGGCTTAAATAATACTTGTATGATATAACGACAATGGAGAGACTGTTTCTCTCAATTCGGTAAGTTGATAAAAATGGTGCTGGAAGATTATACTTTTTGGTCATAAAAAAAGGTTTTCAAACGGGGAGAATGAAAACCTTAAATAACCAATTATAAACCTAAATTATGATGATACAAAGGTAAGTGTATTTCATACACTATGCAAATTTATTTTAAAAAATAATTTAATCTTCTTTAGACAAGCTATAGGAAGTGTCTATTTTTATAGGGATAAACTTTATTTTTAACGAAAACGGACTGCCCGCTGTATTCTTTTTGCACGCTTTGGCTTCGTGGATTTTAAAAAGCATCAGTTGCAGACAATTAGCTATTTTAGAAGCATGGAAAATTTAGAAGTATGGATGCGTGGACCTATTGAAGGGGTTCCTGCTCTTCTCCAACCTGTTGCTCATACACTCTTGCAGGTTGAAGAAGATGTTTTAAAGTATACTGCACAACTATCTTCAGCCCAACTTTGGACAAAACCGGGGGGTAATGCCAGTATAGGTTTTCACCTGCAACATATTCGTGGGGTAATCGATCGCATGTTTACTTATGCCGAAAACAAATCCTTGTCGGATGAGCAATTTGACGACCTCCATATGGAAGGTATAGAAAATAGCGATGTGAGCGTAACAGCGCTTGTAGAAAACTTACACCGACAGATTCAGCAATCTGTGCAAAAACTAGCGTTAATTGATCCGGAAACCTTGACGGAAGTGCGTTTTTTGGGTAGAAAACGAATTCCTACGACCTTGATTGGTTTGTTGTTCCACGCTGCCGAGCATGCACAGCGCCATGTTGGCCAATTACTGGTAACGGCACGATGTATCAATTAAAAACAAACTATATTTTTGTCCGCTAGAGGTTATGATTTTTGAACTTGTTGTAACTTTTCTCCCCATTTCCCAAGTTCTTGAATAATTGGTTTGAGTTCATAACCCAGCGCAGTCAGCTCATAGAGTACGCGTGCCGGTACCTCTGCATATACAGTACGTTTTATAATGTGATCCTCTTCCAGCTTTCGCAATTGTAGGGTGAGCATACGTTCAGTGATACCAGGTAAACATCTTTTGATTTCAGAATACCGTAGCGCGCCATTGATGAGATAACAACAAATGGCTAGCGCCCATTGACCACCAATCACATTAGCGGCAAAGACTTCGGGGCAATTATGCTCAAGTTGCTTTTTATTTGAAAAGTTAGTGGAACTCGTCTTGATTTTAGTCATACGCACATTTTTTATAGTACCTAACATTGGGTTACAGATAGGGCAAAATAAGAATTATGTCGCTACTTTTAAATCACAGTCATGTCGTTTATTAAAATTGCCGCAATGAATTGGCTAGACCTGCTGACTTGTGCATAGATACATAAATAAAAATATGAAAACATTAATAGTCGTTATTCACCCTAATTTTGGGACCTCCCTCGTGAATAAAAGTTGGGTTGAGGCATTGCAAAACCAATCCGATCGTTATGATATCCATCAGTTGCACCAAGTCTATGCGGATGGTAAAATTGATGTCGTGGCAGAACAGCAGATGATGGAGAAATATGATAAAATTGTATTTCAATTCCCCTTTTATTGGTTTAACTGCCCGCCTTTTTTTAAGCAGTGGTTGGATGAGGTGCTTACCTACGGATGGGCTTACGGTAAAAAAAGTGGGTATAAACTGGAAGGAAAGAAAATCGCATTAGCGATTTCGGCTGGGATAGACGAGCAGGAGTATGGGGTTACGGGTAAGTATAAATATAGTATGGAGCAATTAACAAGTCCTTTTGAAATTACTTTTGACTATGTTAAAGCGAATTATCAAAAGCCTTTCGTCTTTTACGGAATAGAAAAAGAGTCATCCAAAGAATGGATAGCGCAAAGTGTTTCGCAGTATCTCAGTTTTTTGGAGCAGTTATAGTCAGTGAATCCATATGTCAACAAGGCTGCTCTCATGACTTCTTTTCCTGTTGGAGCGCAATACTGTGTTCATATTGATTCCTTGCCGAATTGTTAAGCTAAATATAAACAAATTATAAGATGCGCAATATTTTACACCTGAATTGGGTTGGCATTGGTCGTGATGTCGTAACCAAACCGCTATGGGGCACTGAGTGATTAAATTGTAAATTCGTATACTTGTAGAATTCCGGGAGGAATTCGCAATTTTTATAATCCCGCATAAAAATAAACAGCGTATAATATGCAGATACTTTTAGTAGAGGACGATCGCCGGATTAGCAGCTTTGTGGTGAAAGGTCTGGAAGAAATGGGGCACCAAGTCATTTTAGTTGAATCTGCGGAAGCTGCACGTGAATGGATCAATGCAGATTCTTTGGATATTATTGTACTTGATATCATGCTGCCCGGAATAGATGGTATCCAGTTTACGAAGATGGTCAGGTATCGAAAAAATCATATTCCGATATTGATTTTGAGCGCCTTAGGGGAGATTGAAGATAAGGTCGAGGCCTTGGAAAGTGGTGCCGATGACTATCTCGTCAAGCCGTTTTCCTTTAAGGAATTGGTGAGCCGTATCAAAGCCCTTGTACGTCGGGACAATTATAAAAACGTGCCAAAGGATAGCAGCGTAGAAATCCGTGATTTAAAAGTGGATCTTGAACGTTATGAAGTTCATAAGAATGGTAAAAATGTCGATCTCTCTCCCAAAGAATTTAAACTATTTAAGTATCTGATCGAAAATCGGAATAAAACGCTTTCACGGACTGCAATCTTGCAGGCCGTTTGGGGAATCGATTTTGATAACAGCACCAATGTCGTCGATGTGTACGTTTCTTATCTAAGAGGTAAGGTTGATGAGGGGAGCGATACCTCCATTATCAAAACGGTGAAAGGAGTCGGTTATATGCTTACAACGGACTGACAATGAATTTAAAAATTCGGCTTACACTCTTTTCTACGCTGGTATTCACCATTATTTTTGGGCTTGCAACGCTAGTCATCTACTGGATATTTTATAATTCCTCGGAACGACATCTGATCAGTTCCCTCGAAAAAAATGCGAAAATAGCCGGCATTTATTACCTCGAGGCAGATGAGCAGAGTCCTCTAAAGCACCTAGAGTCCAAAAATCAATATGAAAGTTTGGTCAAGCGTGCGATGGTAGCTGTGTATAATGCCGAAGGAAAAGTAAGTTATGGCGGTATGCGTTTTGATAGTCAAATTAATAAGGATTTACTGAACCAGCTGAAAACAGACAAAACGATTTATTTTAAAACAGAAGATAGCTTTTATTTTGGTTTGTATTATCCAGATAATCAGGGCGATTTCTTTGTGTTTGTCAAAGAGTCGAGCGCGGATTTTGATCATCAGTTGAATCGTTTGCTCATTACGCTTGTCTTTGTTTTTCTCGTTGCATTGATCAGTATTGCCTTGCTGTCCGTTTGGTTGAGTAAATATGCTTATCTCCCCATTCGTAAAGTGATCCAGGAAATTCAGCATAAGGATTTAAACACGATTCAGGAGCCTCTAACGACTATAAAAACGAAGGACGAACTACAAGATCTTATTGAAAGTTATAATGCGCTCCTACGTCGGATCAGTGAAAACATGATTATTAGAAAGAACTTTGTCAGTTATGTTTCACACGAATTTCGAACACCTTTGGCGGGAATTTTGGGCTCAATGGAGGTCTTCGGTACAAAGGTCAGAAGTGAAGCAGAATATCATGAATTGGCCGAAACCATTACTGAGCATGTGAATTTTCTGAATCAGCTTATTGGTAATTTTCTATTGCTGACCGAAGATCAGGCCCTGAAACGTTCACTGGATACCTTTCGCATAGACGAGATCGTATGGGATCTTGTTCCTAAGTTTTCGAGATCATTTGCCGTGCCCTTGAAAATCGATATACAGGTTGAAGAACCACAATACTTTAATTTTCGCGGCAATAAGATGCTCGTCAGCCTGTCTATTTCCAATTTAATCGAAAATGCACTTAAATATGCAAATGGGCAGGAAGTTCTTGTCCGAATGACAGGTGTAAATGGCAGACTGTCTTTGCAAATCATAGACCGTGGTATTGGTATCCCACAAGCCGAACTGGAGTCTGTGAAACAGACTTTTTATCGAGGATCAAATGTTGGTAAAGTTAAGGGCAGCGGCATAGGTCTCTCTTTTGCGCAGATTGTATTTAAGGATCAAGGGGTAGACTTTGATATTCGTTCAAATGATCTAGGTACAACGGTATCCCTATTATTCCCTCAATTCTAATCATTTTCTAATCCCTTCTAATCAAACTTTAATTTAACCTAAAGTTGCCTGTAATCCCTGTCATTTAGTTTTGTGGAAATTCAAAATTAAGTGAGAAAACTACGTATTACATTATTTTTACTTCTTGGCCTGAATAGCAAGCTATTTTCGCAGGAGGCGGTTGAAAACCGTTTGCGAAAGGCGGAGATCGAGCAGGTATTCCTTGCTCATAACCTGACCTTAATGGCACAGCGTTTTCATATGCAGCAAGCCGAAGCTGCCGTGCTTCAGGCAAAGTTGTGGCCCAATCCAACGATTTCCATCTCCGAAGTCAATCTTTGGAAAAACCCTTCCAGCGAATCCTTTCCGGCACTGATCGGAAATTACGGTAGGTACCAGCAGGTGGCGATCGAACTGGAACAGACCATCGAAATGGCTGGCAAACGAAAAAAAAGGGTGCAATTGCAGCTTCTTGAAAAAGAAAATGCCCGGCTCCAATTTGAGGAATTGCTGCGGAACCTAAAATATGATCTCCGGAGCCAATGTCTCGAATTGCAGATCCTGCAGGAAAAGGAGAAGTTATACAATAGTCAGGTGGATATTTTTCAGACGTTGGCGAAATCATACCAAAATCAGTGGAAAGAAGGCAATGTAAGTGAGATGGACTATCTCAGGATTCAAAGCGAGTCTATCGCATTTGGTAACAAACTGAATGAAATCCAACAGGAAAAAATCACAAAAATGAATGAGGTTGCGCGCTATCTCGGAGAGAAAGGGACCGCACTCACTATATCAGATACGATCGGTATACCGCATTTTCTCCAAGGAAAAAAACAGGAGTGGAAAACGATGGCCCTCGACAATCGCAGCGACTATAAAATCATCCATAACGAATTGAAAAAAAGCGATGCTCAGCTGAAAATAGAAAAGGCCGAACGTATACCAGATTTGCAGGTCTCCATGAATTACGACCGTGGTGGAAATATCATGCGCGATTTTATAGGGCTTGGGGTTGCTATGGACCTTCCTCTGTTTAACCGAAACCAGGGGAATATCAAAATCGCTAAACTGGAGCTTGAGAAAAATAAAGTGGAAATCGAGCAATTTCGTATCGACATTGAACGGGAGATCGACTTCCTTTCGGAGCGGCTCAGCAACCTTGAACTGAGTTTGAAGACAACGGATATGGGCTTTGATGGTAAATTGGACCTAGCGCTAGAACGCTATGTGCGCAATTTCCAACAGCGGAGACTGACCATCGTTGAATTTATAGATTTTATCAATAATTATATGGAAAACAAAGAATCAATATTGGAACGCAGGGCGAGATATCTTCAGTATAAGGAGGAACTGACGTACTTGATCGGAAAGGATATTGTCTCATGAAAAGTAATTTTTTAACGCCATTGACACTGCTATCTATTTGTTTATTGTGGAGCTGTCAGCCAGCGAAAAATGATGAGCAGCCTATTCCTGCTGCTAAAGGCTTTTGTCTTAGCGCCGACTTTAAAAATCAAATTAAAATTGATTCGATACAGAAGCGGACTGTATTTGAACAGATCGCTTTAAATGGGGTCATTCAATACGATCAGGATGAACTTGCTGCGTTAAAGAGCCCTATACCCGGTATCGTGCAGTCTGTTTCGGTCAAGATGGGCGATTATGTAGAAAAAGGACAGATTCTGGTATCGCTTAAAGGGACCTCGGTCAATGACTTAGGAAAGGAGCTGCGGGAGCTGGAAAATAGCAAGCGGCTGACGGAGAGTAAATTGCTTAGCCTGCGTAGCCTGCTGAAAGATGGTATGGCTTCCCAGCGGGAGCTGGAGGAGATGGAAAGTGAATTGAAAGCCGTGCAGATTGGAATCCGCCATGTGAAAGCGAACATGAGTTTGCTGAATGGCTCCTCGGAAAATGGTGTGTTTTACATCCGTGCACCCAAAGCTGGCTATATCGTAGATAAAAAGGTGAGTCCTGGTATGACTGTTGGCGATGACGCCGATTTGCTGTCGGTCAGTAAACTGAATGAGGTGTGGGTTTCGGTCAATATCTATGCAAATAATTTACCTTTTGTCAAAAATGGGGCTCCTGTCAAGATCACTACACTGGCTTATAAAGGTGAAACTTTTGACGGTTATATTGATCAGGTAGCCAACTTCTTTGATCCGGAAGAACGTGTGGTCAAAGCGCGCGTAAAGTTGTTGAACAAAGACCTGAGATTGAAGCCGGGCATGAGCGTGGATGTGCTGGTCGAAAAGGCCGTTTCGGGACAGGAAGAGCGTATGCTGGCAATTCCGAAGGATGCCATTATCCTCCATAACAATCAGAATTTCGTTGTACGCTACAAAAATGACTGCGACTTGTCGGTTAAAGCAGTTGATATTGTCGCTGAGAATGAAACATATGCTTTTGTCAAATCTGGTGTGGCCGAGGGAGATCAGGTGCTGACCGAAAATGAGCTGATCGTATTTGATGAACTGATAAATAGATAGGATGAAGAAAGTTGTACAAAATATTGTTTCATTCTCATTGAAACATTCCTTGGTTGTCCTGTTTTTTACGCTGGCATTATTGTTCGGCGGGATATATGCCTACCTCCATACGCCGATTGAGGCTTTCCCGGATGTGACCAACACACGGGTCAGGATTATCACGCAGTGGCCCGGGCGCAGTGCTGAAGAAATAGAAAAGTTCGTTACACTGCCTGTTACCAAAGAAATGAATACCATTCCAAAAAAGACGGATGTAAGATCTATCTCTTTGTTTGGTCTATCTGTGGTAACAATTCAGTTTGAGGATGGGGTAGCGGATTTCTATGCGCAGCAATATGCGGGTAATAAGATGCGCTCCATTGATTTACCAGAAGGGGCCGAAAGCTCCATCGAACCACCATCTGGTGCGACAGGAGAAATTTTTCGTTATGTTATCAAGAGTAATCTTCCGATCAAGGAAGTCTCCGCTATTCAGGATTGGGTGATTGAACGGGAGCTTGTCGGTGTGCCCGGCGTGGCGGATGTCGTCAGTTTCGGTGGCGAGGAAAAGATCTACGAAATAAAGATCAATCCAACAGAATTGGCCAATTATAACCTGTCGCCACTGGATGTTTATGAAGCCGTTTCGCGTTCGAATATCAATGTGGGGGGCGATGTGATCCAGAAAGGAAATCAAGCCTATGTTGTGCGTGGGGTAGGCCTATTGGATAAGATTGATGATATCGGTAATATTTTGATCAAGGTGGTCGGCAATACACCGATTTTAGTCAAGCATGTAGCCGAAATCGAACTGGGGGCAAAACCGCGACTTGGGCAGGTGGGACTCAACCAGGAAGATGATCTTGTCCAGGGAATCGTCATTATGCTCAGGGGAGAAAATCCATCTGCAGTTGTGACAAAGTTAAAAGAAAAAATAGCGGAGCTGAATGAACGTATTTTACCTGCAAATGTGAAGATTGAACCCGTTATTGATCGCACAAAACTGGTAAATAATACCGTGCATACGGTTTCCAAAAATCTGATAGAAGGGGTTCTTCTGGTTTCGATTATTGTCTTTATCTTTTTAAACAATTGGAAGACAACCTTTATCGTTGCATCGGTGATCCCATTGGCCTTCCTATTTGCGATTATTTGTTTGAAAATACAGGGGCTCCCTGCAAATTTGATTTCCATGGGGGCATTGGACTTCGGATTGTTGCTCGAAGGAACGCTGGTCATCGTGGAGACTGTTTTTGTCTCTTTGGAAAAAGAGGCTCATCGGCTCGGGACGGAACGCTTTAATAAAATCTCCAAACTAGGAATCATTAAGAAAAGTGCCGGCTCTGTAGCAGGCTATATCTTTTTTGCCCTACTGATCTTGATTGTCGCATTGACGCCGATTTTCTCTTTTCAAAAGGTGGAAGGAAAGATGTTCTCACCATTGGCTTTTACGCTCGGTTATGCCTTGTTGGGTTCCTTGATCCTGAGTTTGACCTATGTGCCCGCGATGTGTAAATACTTATTGAAAAAGAATATCAAAGAAGATGAGAATAAGATCACCAAGGTCAGCCGCAATGCCATTTTTAAAGGTTTTAGGAAAGCTTTCGACCATCCAAAATGGACATTGTCGATTTTTATTGCTGCTTTGCTCGTCTGTATTTTTCGGTTTAGCCATTATGGCTCAGAGTTTCTTCCGAAACTGAATGAAGGTGCAATTTATGTCCGCGCAACCTTACCCAATAGTGTCAACTTGGAGGAATCTGTGAAGCTGACCAAAACCATGAAAGCAAAATTGATGAAGCAATTTGACGAGATTGATTTTATCATGACGCAAACAGGCCGCCCCAATGATGGTACAGATCCAACCGGTTTTTTCAATATTGAATTCAATATTGAATTGAAACCCGAAGGCGAGTGGAAAAGAAAGCTGTCAAAAGAGAAATTGATCAGTCAGATGCGGGATAGTCTACAGACTTTTCCGGGAATAAATTTTGGTTTTAGCCAGCCGATCCAGGATAATGTAGAGGAGTACGTAGCTGGAGTAAAAAGTCCGCTGGTCATCAAAATTTTTGGTGAGAATTTGCAAGATTTAGAAAATAAAGCCAATAAGTTTGCCGAATCACTTAAAAAGGTGAACGGTATTACGGACATCAATGTTTTCAAAAATATCGGTTTGCCTGAACTAAGGATTCAACTGCATGATTCAAAAATGGCCAAATATGGTGTTTCGACCAAGGATGTGCAATCTGTGATCGAAATGACTATTGGCGGGCAATCTGTGACACATTTCTATGAAAATGAGCGCATCTTTGATGTACGTCTCCGCTTCCAAAAATCGTATCGTGACAATCCTGAGAAGATCGGAAATATCATCATTCCCACAATGAATGATCAGAAAGTACCGCTTCGGGAGATCGCAACAATAGATTATCATACCGGTCCGGCATTTATTTACAGAGAGGGCAATTCCCGTTATATCGGTGTTGGCTTCAACATTGAAGGGCGGGATTTGGGAAGTACAATTGCTGATGCAAAAAAACAAATAGAAAAAGATGTTAAACTGCCCAAATCTTATAAGGTCGTGTGGGCCGGGGAATTCGAAAGCAAGGAACGGGCCACAAAACAGTTGATGAATGTTGTGCCAATTTCTCTTATTTTGATTTTACTCTTGCTGTATGCCAATTTTGGCAACGTCAAAGATACGTTGATCTCTTCGCTGACACTGGCATTTGCTTTTATAGGCGGTTTTGTATCGCTGTGGGTTACTGGGACAACATTTGGAATTTCGGCGGGTATCGGATTTATTATTCTCTTTGGCGTAGCCACGATTGACGGCATTGTTTTAATAGGGATAATGAAAGAAAATCTGTTGAATAAAATGAGCTTGAAACCCGCTATTTATGAAGCTGTAAAAAGCCGGATCAGACCCATCCTAATGATTGCGTTAATGGGGGCAATGGGACTGTTGCCGGCTGCACTTTCAAACGGAATGGGATCTGAAATCCAAAAACCCTTGGCTATTATGATTGTCGGCGGATTGATTATTTGTATGATTCTATCGTTTTCCGTACTGCCAATCGTTTTTTACTTCTCTTATAAAAAGGAGAGCCGCGATTAGTTACCCATTTTTAATTATTATATACGATACAAAGGTTGCCTGTCAGACAGTGCAACCTTTGTTATTTCTAATCTGCAGCTATTCATTCCATAATAGCTGTCAGAATTTTACGCCGATAAACATGTATATATATCTTTTACATGCTATTTTTTGTAAATCTTGTTATAAATGTTGAACTTACATTTAAGTTACTGAAATCAAATTTCAACGTTAAAAGCATTAATCCGAAGTTTTGCTGAAATAAGTTATAAATCTGTATTTAAAATTAGAAAGCCATTCTTCCGCTTCTTCATGAGTTGTGTTTACTAGAAAAGGTCAATATTAGGTCAGTGTTGATTAATTCATAAGAAGATTGACCTCGCTATTCCAAATAGATTTGTGATAAAGAAATATTAAAATAATACGCTATGGCACAATTTAAATGGGAAGGAATTTATCCTGCAATGTTATCACCATTTGATGAAAATGGAAATTTGGATTTTGATATGTTTGGTAAAAACATTGAAGCACAATTGGATGGAGGTGTTCACGGTTTGATTATCGCTGGATCATTGGGTGAAGCAAGTGTTTTGAGTACAGAAGAAAAGTATGATTTATTGACATATGCGTTGAAACTTGTTAATGGACGTGTACCGGTGTTGCTAAATATTGCCGAAAATACAACTGCTGCAGCGATCAAAGTGGCTCAGACCAGTGAAGAATTAGGCGCAGATGGTTTGATGTTATTGCCACCGATGCGCTATAGAGCTGATGATAGAGAAGCAGTCGCTTATTTTCGTGCTGTTGCACAAAGCACCAAATTGCCAATCTTAATCTATAACAACCCTGTTGACTATAGTACTTATGTATCGCTGGATATGTTTGAGGAACTCTTATTGGAACCAAATATTCAGGCAGTGAAAGAGTCTACACGAGATTTAACAAATATCACGCGTTTGAAAAATCGTTTTGGTGATCGATTAAAGATTATGGCTGGTGTAGATACGTTGGGGCTTGAGTCTTTGATGTTAGGGGCTGATGGTTTAGTTGCTGGACTGGTCGACGCATTTCCAAGAGAAACTGTGGCCATGTACGATCTTGTAAAGGCTGGCGAGTACAGTAAAGCTGTAGAAATATACCGTTGGTTTATGCCTTTATTGGAATTGGATATTCATCCTAAATTGGTCCAATATATTAAATTGGCGGCGACAGCAGAAGGAATTTCAACACCTTATACACGCGCTCCCAGATTGCCATTGATCGGCGAGGAAGAACAACGTGTTAAAAAAATTATTGCAGATTCAATCGCAACTAGACCACAATTATAGGAATGCTTCTGAACTTTCTGGACGAAGGTTCAGAAAATTTCCTTTTTAGGACCGGGTAAAAATAGGCGAAAAGGACCTTCTTATTATATTTAAAGCCGCAAGGAATAAAGATATCAGGAAGGTTTTTATTGATTTTTGAAGATAGATACTTACAATGAAAACAAAAGGAATGGATAGAAACGAAAATGAGATTGATTACGTCGTAAAACAGGCGGAGGCTGGATTTCAGTTTCTTCAAAAAACTGATGTCATTGAACGGGCGGAATTGATGTATGCCATTGCCGCTGAAATTGAGGCATTGGGAGACATCCTGATTGAAACGGCCCATCTGGAAACGGCCCTTCCTTTGGGTAGACTGCAAGGTGAAAAAGCGAGAACGGTCAATCAATGGCGTCGATATGCCGATGCTGTGCGAACTGGTTTATACAGTGAAGCACGGATAGATCGTGACCCAAATGGTCAATTTGATTTACGGAAGTATAATAAAGGGCTTGGTCCTGTTGTGGTTTTTGGCGCAAGCAACTTTCCTTTTGCTTTTTCAACGGCAGGTGGGGATACAGCCAGTGCCATTGGTGCCGGCTGTTCGGTTATCGTAAAAGCACATCCCGCTCATCTTAAAACTTCGCAATTAATGGCTGACGCTATTGATCGGGCGATTTCAAAACAAGGAGCCCCAAGTGGCGTTTTTAATCATGTGTTGTCGGATTCATTTGCTGCTGGACAACAACTGGTCCGCCACAGATTCGTAAAAGCAGTCGCATTCACAGGTTCTTTCCGTGGCGGGAAAGCTTTATTTGACCTGGGCCAGTCAAGACCTGATCCTATTCCTGTATTTGCCGAAATGGGGAGCGTAAATCCGGTTTTTCTTTTACCGGACTACTTAGGGAATAATCTGGAACCTTTTGCTAAGCAGTATATTGCCTCACTGCTTTTAGGTGTTGGCCAATTTTGTACCAATCCAGGTGTTTTAGTAAGTGTCGGCGGCGAACAGCTGGATCGACTTAAAGCGGAGTTGAAGAAGGAACTTCAAGCTGCCGCTACCGGCAAAATGCTGCACGCAGGAATATTGGATAGCTACAACCGTTTAAAAGGGGAAATGGTTCAATACGATGGTGTCAGTATATTGGAAGAAGGGCAGGATAATACAGCGCAAGATTTTGCGCAGGCCCTGCTTGCTGAGGCGGAAGCAAGCCAGGTTTTGGCTAATCCTAAGTTATTGGAAGAGGTTTTTGGACCTTTTGGGCTAATTATATCCTGTGCGGACCTCAATGAAATGAAAAATGTAATGGAGCAGCTCGAAGGACAGATAACCATCACTTTTGCGGCATCGGCGCAGGACATTCACGAATGCCAGGCACTCTTTTCAATTGCACAGGACAAATGCGGAAGGCTTTTGTTTCAGGGTATGCCAACTGGGGTTGAAGTACAGTATGCTATGCATCATGGCGGACCTTATCCGGCAACCACAGATGCGCGTTTTACTTCTGTCGGGCCCGATGCGGTAAAGCGCTTTATTCGCCCCATTAGTTTTCAAAATTGGCCAAATGAATTTTTGCCTAAAGAACTACAGGACGGAAACCCATTACAAATTGACCGTTTGGTCAACCAGCAATGGACTAAAGCATAATAGAAACAAATGACCATATAAACAAGTGATCAGAAATGAAGAAGACTTTTTTTTGTATTGATTCGCATACCTGTGGTTGTCCCGTGCGATTGGTGGCAGGAGGAACCCCATTATTACAGGGGAATTCCATGATGGAGCGCAGGTTGCATTTTATACGTGAATACGATTGGATCCGTATGGGATTGATGTTTGAACCAAGAGGGCACGACATGATGAGCGGCAGTATGCTTTATCCGCCCTTTGATCCGCAAAATGATATTGGTGTCCTTTACATTGAAACCAGTGGTTGTCTGCCGATGTGTGGACATGGAACGATCGGTACGGTGACGATTGCCATTGAGGAAGGGCTCGTTCAACCTAAAGTTCCCGGAAAATTAAGGCTGGAAACTCCGGCTGGACTTGTACATATCGATTATGTTCAAGAGGGACCTAAGGTGAAAAGTGTAAAGCTTACGAACGTCAAGTCCTTTTTATATGCTGAAGCCTTAACGGTCGATTGCCCGGATCTAGGCAACATCAGCGTCGATGTTGCCTACGGTGGAAACTTCTACGGCATTATTGATCCGCAGACTAATTTTCAAGATATCAGTTCCTATTCAGCCAGCCAGCTCATTCATTATGGAAAAATAATCCGTCAGCTGCTGAACGAAAAATATTCTTTTGTTCATCCCGAAGATGCTAATATACATGGATTGACTCACATCCAATGGACAGGGGATCCAAAACTCCCCAACTCGTCGGGACGCAATGCGGTACTGGTTGGCGACAATGCATTGGACCGTTCACCATGCGGTACAGGTACATCAGCCCGTATGGCGCAATGGTATGCTAAAGGGAAACTCAAGAAAGGGATGGAGTTTATACATGAAAGTTATATCGGTTCACAATTTACCGGTAAAATTGAGGCTGAAACAACCGTGGATGGCAAACCGGCCATTGTCCCATCCATCGAAGGCTGGGCACGGATAACAGGCTATAATACCATTTTTTTGGATGATGAGGATCCTTATTTTGGCGGTTTTCAGGTGATTTAATAGTTCAGGTGATTTAAAAAATTAATAAGACAAGAGCAACGTGAAAGAAAATAATAGAGGTACGGTTGTCGTCGTTGGTGCAGGAATTGCAGGACTTGCTTCCGCCTATTACCTTGTAAGAGACGGATGGGATGTGAAAATCCTCGAAAAAAATACCTTGGACAATAACTGTTCTTATGGCAATGCCGGCATGATTGTCCCCAGTCATTTTACGCCCTTGGCTGCCCCCGGTATTGTAGCGCAGGGGATAAAGTGGATGTTCAATAGTAAAAGCCCTTTTTATGTACGGCCTTCGCTAAATCCACGAATGATCAATTGGGGATTGAAGTTTTTAAAACATGCTAATCGCTCACACGTAGAACAGCATGCGACTGCAATACGTGATTTGAATCTTTACAGCAGCAGATTATATGATGAATTGGCGCAGGAGGAGGGGTTTGATTTTGAACTGAAGCAGAACGGGATCCTGATGATGTATAAATCCAAGGAAATGCAGCATGAAGAAATTGAATTGGCCCATCGTGCTCAGGATCTTGGACTTGATGTCGATATTCTGGAGGGGAATGCCGTTCAAGAACTGGAGCCTAATCTGAAGCTGGATGTTTTAGGTGCTATACTTTATCGCTGTGACGGAAAATTATATCCACCAAAGTTAATGCGGCAATTGATTCAATATTTGAAAGCCGCAGGCGTAGCTTTTTTCGAAGAAACTGAGGTCAGTAAATTTATAACAGTCGAAAATAAGGTGAAAGAGGCGATCAGCAACAAAGGAAGTTTTCAGGCGGATGCTTTTGTCTTGACTGGTGGCGCTTATTTGCCGCAGCTCACATCAAAGTTGTACGTAAATACACCGCTTATGCCGGGAAAAGGGTATTCCTTTATGTATCAACCCGAGAAAGAGAATACATTGAATCATGCGGCCTTATTACTGGAGGCTCGTGTTGCTGTAACACCCATGAATGGCCAGATCCGATTCAGCGGTACGATGGAATTGGGACCAGCAAATGACAAAATTTATGAAAATCGTGTCCGCGGAATTGTGGAATCCATTCCAAAATATTATCCGGAATTGAAGGTCGATTACCCAAGCGAAAAAATATGGTATGGTTACAGACCCTGCTCGCCTGATGGATTGCCCTATCTGGGAAGATTGAAAAAATTTGATAATGTCCTAGTTGCCGGTGGGGGTGGTATGATGGGCTTGAGCTTGGGCCCTGCCTATGGGAAAGTTGTTGCAGATTTATTGGCAGGACAGAAAATAGAGTCTGAAATCGCTGGTTTTAGACCTGATCGTTTCGACTGATAAAATTATGCTGTAAACCAACACCCGAATTATGAATCGTTCTTTTTCTTTTATAGCTCCCAAAACATTGTTTTATGGACTACTCTTTCTATTCCCGGTCTCCATGCATGCACAAAAGATGAAATTATACGACCATACAACTCCTATAGAGCCTTATATTGTACAATATGGGCATGATGTTGAGGCGATAAACTATTTTTATGGCCCTATGCCCAAAGGCTGGGGCAATCAGCGGGCTGCCGCTTCGCCCGAACAGTTAGCACGTCTTCAGCGTTTGGATAACGAATATTTGAACAAGCTGGACAAGTTCCCCTATGAAGAACTCGAAACATCGGGGCAGGTAGATTTTATCTTACTGAAGCGCAAACTAAAAAGTGATCTCCTTTCATTGAAAGAAGATGAGTCGAATTACAACCGATTATCCGTGTATTTACCTTTCGCACAGCGAATTTTTGCACTTGAAAAGGAACGCCGTAGGGGGAAGCGTCTGGCAGGAGAAGATGTCGCGAAAGAGCTGACGCTGGTTGCCGGTGAAATCGATCGGTCAATAGCTGCGCTTCAGGAAAAGACCAACATTCCTTATTCAGATGTTAACTTTCTGGTTGCCTTATTAAATTCACTGGACTTAAGGATCACCAGCACCTTCGATTTTTATAATGGATACGACCCTGAATTTACCTGGTGGGTACCGGCTATATTTCAGCAGGTGAAAGGCAAGCTCTCGGATTATAAGGAGAAATTGGCTGCAAAAAGTGATTGGAAAGTGTTTGATGACGGTAGTCAGATTGCTGGTTGGCCTATTGGGGAAAAAGAGATAAACCGAAGGCTCAAAGCAGAAATGATCAGTTATACAGCTGCCGATCTTTTAAAATTGGCTGATCAAGAGTTTAAATGGTGTGAGGCCGAGTTATTGAAAGCGAGCCGTGAAATGGGGTTCGGCGATGACTGGCGGGCTGCACAGGAAAAGGTTAAAAACTCCTACGTACCCATTGGAGAACAGCCGGAGCTCATCATGAGATTGTATAACGATGCACAGCAATTTATTGAACAAAATAAACTCATGACTATTCCTGAGCTGGCAGATGAGACTTGGGGCATGATCATGATGACACCTGAACGGCAACGAGTCAACCCCTTTTTTACAGGCGGACGGGAAATTAGCATATCCTATCCGACAAACACAATGGATCAGCAGGCGAAACTGATGAGTATGCGTGGCAATAATCCTTATTTCTCCCGTGGCACAGTCCAACATGAATTGATTCCTGGTCATCATCTTCAATATTTTATGAATAGGCGTTACAAGCCTTACCGCGAAGAGGCATTTAACACGCCATTTTGGACGGAAGGATGGACATTGTACTGGGAATTGCTGCTGTATAGCAAGGGATTTGCAAAAACTCCGGAGGAGCGAATCGGGATGTTATTTTGGCGCATGCATCGCTGTGCAAGAATAACCTTTAGTATTAAATTTCATTTAGGGGAGTGGACGCCGCAGCAATGCATCGATTATCTGGTAAACCGCGTGGGATTTGAGTCGGCTAATGCGCACGGGGAAGTAAAGAGATCGTTTGAAGGTTCCTATGATCCTTTATATCAGCTGGCCTATCTCGTAGGCGGCTTGCAATTGATGCGCATCAAAGAGGAGGTCGTAGATCAAGGGAAAATGTCATTTGCTGCATTCCACGACCGTGTGATCAAAGAAAATTATCTACCGATGGAAATGTTGAGAGCGATTATCAAGGGCGAGAAGTTAACCCCCGATTATGAGACAAACTGGAAGTTTTATCATTTTAATAACTAGGTGTTTATGAGTGAGTCGAAACAAACTTTTCAAAAGTCTCTCGGGTTACTGGATGCCACTATGCTGGTGGTTGGAAGTATGATCGGTTCTGGGATTTTTATTGTATCTGCGGATATTGCACGCAACACGGGGTCTGCAGGCTGGATGATGGTCGTATGGCTGATCTGTGGTTTTATGACATTGACGGCAGCGTTGAGCTATGGAGAATTGAGTGCAATGTTTCCAAAGGCAGGAGGACAATACATCTACCTTCGGGAGGCGTATGGATCGGTATTGAGTTTTGTATTTGGCTGGACATTTTTTGCCGTTATACAAACTGCGACTATAGCGGCTGTGGGGGTAGCTTTTGCGAAATTTACAGCCTATCTTTTCCCTTTTATGGATGAAGATGTTTACCTGCTAGAATGGTCAGATTATCGGGTATCGGCAGCGCAACTGCTGGCAATTGCCGTCATTATTGTATTAACCTATATTAATTCAAGAGGCGTAAATAGCGGAAAGCGCGTACAGACATCCATCACATTGATCAAGATCGGGAGTCTGTTGCTTTTGTTACTCTTTGGCTTCCTGGCTTTGAAACATGAAGTTTGGACTTGGAACTGGGATAATATATCTCTTTGGTCAATGCGTCGTTTAAATACGGATGGAACGTATGCATCTTATGATGGATTTTCAGCAATGGGCGCTTTTTCTGCAGCTATGGTCGGTGCGCTCTTCAGCAGCGATTCCTGGCACTCATCTTCCGCAGTGGCTGGCGAAATTAAAAATCCACAACGTAATATCGGGTTGAGTCTTGCATTAGGGACTTTACTGGTTACAGTAATCTATCTCCTGACTAATTTGATGTACACTGGCATATTGCCTTTGGAAGCTATGGTCAATGCACCAAAAGACCGTGTAGCCATGAGTGTCGCTCAAGAAATTTTTGGCCCTTTTGGGATTACTATTATAGCGATTATGATCATGATCAGCACCTTTGGCTGTAATAATGGGATTATCCTGGCAGGAGCGAGGGTGTATTATTCTATGGCCAAAGACGGTTTGTTTTTTAAAAGGGCGGGTAAGCTCAATGCGCATGCGGTACCTGCCTGGGCACTCTGGATACAATGTGTCGCTGCGTCAATATGGTGTTTAAGCGGAAAATATGGTGATTTATTGGACATGATTACCTGTGTGGTAGTCATATTTTATGTACTCGCGATTGCGGGTATTATTCGTCTCCGTATCACACGTCCAGATTTGAACAGACCCTATAAAGCATTTGGCTATCCTTTTCTTCCTGTTCTTTATATTCTGATGGGACTTGCCTTTATTGGGTTGATGGTTATTTTTAAACCCAACTATACCTGGCCAGGCATTATCATTGCACTATTGGGTATCCCGATCTATTATTTAATCAATCCTAAGCGAAGAAAGTATGAAGTTTCTTAGTACAGCGGTTTTGTTGTTGTCGGCACAGTTTCTGTTTGGTCAAGGAACTTTGGCAGATTATACACGTGCACAAAACCTAAAAAAACAATTGACCAACAAAATTGAAAATCTGCCCGGCCAATTTTATTGGAATGATAAGGGGGATCTCTTTTGGTATGATCGAAATACGTTGCAGGGAAAAGAGTATATTTTGGTCAATCCCCAGGCAAAAACAAAAGAACAGCTGTTTGATCTGACGAAAGTATTTTCGTTAGTGGATGAAAAACTGGGGCGGAAAATCGAAAATCGTATTATTTCCAATGATCAGATAAAATTGCTGGACGAGGATCAAGTGTCGCTCGATATCGCGGGCTACCTGTGGATCTGGAACCGCCGTTCCTCGCAATTGAGCCAGGGTGCTGCAAGTGGAAATAAAGATCGAAATACGCGCTATTGGGGGCAGCGTGAACAGGGAAATGCCTATAGGGAAGTTGAGTCTCCAGATAAAAAACATGTGGCATTTATCCGCAATAATAATGTATTCCTGGCAATAAAGGGAAATACAAACGAGGCGCGACAAATTACCTTTGATGGCAACACGGCAAATTATTACAGCAATGATATTCAATGGGCACCAGATAGTCGTAAACTGGCTACAGTAAAAACTCAAAAAATAGAGATCAGGCAACTGACGCTTATTGAATCTTCTCCTAAAGATCAGCTGCAGCCTAAAATTCAGACACGCGATTACGTGAAGCCCGGAGATGAGCTTGCGCAAAAACTACCTATTTTATATGATCTTGAAAAAGACCGACTATCGGTGTTTGATGCTGCACTCATACCAAATCAATTTTACCTTTCGGATCTTTCCTGGCGCGATGACAGCAGAGCATTTACCTTCGAGTATAACAAACGGGGGCATCAAGTCTATGGCGTCATGCAGATGGATGCAAATAGCGGTACTTCGAGTTTTCTGATTCAAGAGCAGAATAAGACCTTTATTGATTATAGCGGCAAGAAATACCGGGAGGATCTGGCCGATGGAAAGGAGATTGTATGGGCCTCTGAGCGTGATGGATGGAACCACCTGTATCTCTATGATGGAATTACTGGAAAAGTAAAAAGCCAGATAACGAAAGGAAACTGGGTTGTTCGGAGAGTTGTGCATGTTGATGCTGAAAAACGAACGGTTATTTTCGAAGGCAGCGGAATGAATGCCGCAGAAGATCCCTATTTGGTCCACTATTACGCTATCGGTTTAGACGGAAAGGGCTTAAAACTGCTGACCGAAGAAAATGCAAATCATCAAGCTTTTTTCAATAAAGACTATTCGCAGTTTGTGGATACGTATTCCCGGGTCGATCAGCCGCCAATTTCAGTATTGCGCGACAAAAATGGCGGTATTATCATGGAGTTGGAGAAAACAAATAGTAGTCTGCTCGAAACTACAGGGTGGCGTGCACCAGAGGTTTTTAAAGCCAAGGGACGTGATGGCGTAACGGATATCTGGGGGATTATTATTCGGCCGACGAATTTTGATCCCGCTAAAAGCTACCCTGTCATCGAATACATTTATGCGGGACCGCATAGTTCTTTCGTGCCAAAATCATTTTACAGCAACCCGAGCGGGATGTACGAACTCGCCGAATTGGGCTTTATTGTGGTGCAGATCGATGGTATGGGTACGTCAAATCGTTCAAAGGCTTTTCATGATGTCTGTTGGAAAAATCTGAAAGATGCGGGCTTCCCGGATCGAATTGCCTGGATGCAGGCCGCGTCAAAACAATATAAATACATGGATATCGGCAAGGTAGGGATTTATGGCACATCTGCTGGGGGGCAAAGTTCAACCGGCGCGTTGTTATTCCATCCCGAGTTTTACAAAGTTGGCGTTTCCTCCTGTGGCTGTCACGATAACCGAATGGATAAAATATGGTGGAACGAGCAATGGATGGGCTGGCCTGTAGGTCCTGAATATGCGGCTAGCTCGAATATCGAAAATGCCGCTAAGCTGGAAGGAAATCTTTTGCTGATTGTTGGAGAACTTGATGATAATGTGGATCCTTCATCCACTTTCCAATTGGTTGATGCGTTGATCAAAGCGCGTAAGAATCATGATTTTATCATGGTTCCTGGGATGGGGCATTCTTCCGGGGGAGATTATGGTGAACGAAAAAGAAGGGACTATTTTGTAAAATATCTTCTTGGCGTAGATCCGCCTGCCTGGAATCAGTATTGATCTTTCATCAGGACAATAATCCGCTAATGCAGGCCTATTTCCTGTTTTTCCTGAACGAGTCTGGATCTTATTGAAAGGACCTTCGGTATGCTTTTATTGCTGTTGGTGTCTGCGAAGTCATGAAGGTTTTATTTCAATTGGGAATAGGTATGAAGCGATAAGAGTGGTTCAAAAACACAGCGCCCCGGAAAGTAGCTAACTTTCTGGGGCGTTGTGTTTATTTCATGTTTGTAACGTTGAAGCTGTTTTTATTCGATCAATACCCCGACATAATAGTTAAACGTATCAATATCGATATTCTCTTTCGTTAAACCAGCTACTTTAATCGGTCTGAAATGTTGGTCCAACTGGATTAGTTCTCTTTTTTGACCTTTTACGCCAATATGTATGGGCATATGGAAGCCTTTGACTTCGCTGATCCAGCGACCCAATATTCTGCCTGAAGGGTCTTGTTTGATTTCCAGTGTAGGAATGGCAGCATGCTTTACATACTGTTCAAACACTTTCAGTAGGTCTAGGCCGGACTGTTGGCTTACGTAGTTGACAACATCAGTATAATCGACTTGTTGGTGATAAAACTTGCTGTTTAATCCCCTGAGAATATTCCGCCACTTTTCATCATTGTCGATCATCGTACGGATCATGTTGAGCATAACACCGCCTTTGGGATACATATCCCCAGATCCTTCTTTATTTACGTGGTAGGGACCCTGGATGGGGCTATCATTTTGGATCCCGCTCCGGATACCATGGGCGTAAGCCTGGCTGGCTTCCTTACCATAGAAATAGTCGATAAATAAGCCTTCGGAATAATTAGTGAAGCTTTCGTGGATCCACATATCGGCCAGATCAGCTGAAGTAATATTGTTGCCAAACCATTCATGACCAGATTCGTGGACCACAATAAAATCCCATTTATGTCCCCAGCCGGTTCCAGACGCATCCCCGCCGCGATAGCCATTCTGGTAATGGTTACCGTAGGCGATGGCACTCTGGTGTTCCATGCCGGTATGGTAGGTTTCAACAAGTTTATAGCCATCTTCATAGAATGGATATGGACCAAACCAATGTTCAAAGGCTTCTAAGGTCTGGTTGGCGTTTTTCTGAAGATGGGCTTTTTTTTCTGCCGTATCGTTTTCGCGCAAAATATAATAGTCTATATCCAATGGTCCTTTTTCACCTTTGTATTTTTCCTTAAAATGAACGTAGTCGCCGATGTTGATGGCGACATTGTAGTTGTTGATCGGATTGGCAACTTTCCAGTGGTATTTGGTGTAACCATCCTTCATCTTTTCTACCTTGACCAAACGTCCATTGGATACATTCATCACCTCTTTTGGGACAGCGATGGAAATCAGCATACTATCCACTTCATCGGATTGATGGTCTTTGTTTGGCCACCAGACACTCGCGCCCATTCCCTGGCAGGCCGTAGCCACCCATGGCTTTCCGTTGCTATCTTTTTTCCAGTCAAAGCCGCCGTCCCAGGGAGCTTTGACCGCTTCTGTAGGATGGCCTTCGTAATATACCGTAAACTCTTCCTGTGTTCCTTTCTTGATAGCCGCAGGAAATTCGACAAAGACAGCATTGTGTTCTCTGGTAAAGGAAAGTTCTTTCCCCTTATATACGACTTTGTCTACGTTGAGATTTGCAAAAAGATCAAATTGCAGGCGATTAAAATCAGTTGTGGCCTTGAAACGGAAAAGGTTTGAACCCGAAATAAACTTATTGTCTATATCCACTTTAACATCCAAATGATAGTATTGGATATCATAGCAGGTTCGCAGCGGTGACAGATATCCGCGTAGTGAATCCGCTCTTGTGAATTCATTTTTTTCTTTCATCAGCTGCGCCGCTGATTGCTGTATGCCTGCGGTCAGTAGACCGCAGGTTCCCAAAGCATATACTAGTATTCTTTTCATCTGTAAATGATAACTATTCGGTCTATCTTCCACCCGGAGGGCAATGTAATTTTAGATAGTTTGTAAATAATGTTTTTAAATGTTCATGTGTCCCTTGTCCCTCGCTGATCGAATGGCTGCGGTTGGGGTAAGACATCAACTGGAACTGCACGTTATTTTTGATCAGTTCATTGATCAGGACTTCTGCATTTTGATAATGCACATTGTCGTCTCCGGTTCCATGGATATAGAGTAAGTTACCTTTGATGTTTTTTGCATATTTCAGCGGAGAGCCGTTTTCAAAGTCTGCAAGATTTTCCTGAGGGAGGCCCATGTAGCGTTCTTGGTATACATTGTCGTAAAGGAGCTGATTTGCTACAGCCGCAATGGCGATACCCGTTTTATAGATTTGAGGATATTGTCCCAGTAGGTTAAGCGTGCTTGATCCGCCACCGCTCCAGCCCCAGACGGCCACACGTGAACTGTCGACAAAAGGCCATTTCAGGATTTCTTGTGTTGCCGAAGCCTGGTCGCGAATATTGAGCTGTCCGATATTGCGATAGATGCTTTTTCGCCACAAGCTGCCTTTAGGAGCAGGAGTTCCGCGATTATCCAAAGAAATATAAATGTAGCCATCCTGCGCCATATTTCCTTTATATAAACTGTTATAACCTGCACCAAAATTGTCTAATACAGTTTGAGATGCTGGTTCGCCGTAGACCATAAAGACGACAGGATACTTTTTATTGGGATCGAAATCAAGTGGTTTTACCATCCAGCCGTCTAACTCAATACCATCGGTTGTTTTAACTTTAAAAAACTCGGCAATACCATCGCTGACTTTTTTTTCACGTTTAAAATCAAAGTCTACGAGTACTTTGTGTGTTGGTAACTCAATAACGGCATTGTGTTTTAAGGTTGCCCGGTTGCTAAAGCTGAAGATGGCAATTTTACCGTCTTTTGAAATATCATAATCGCAGGTGCCTTCGTATGAGGCCGGGGTCAGTCTTTTTGGAATTCCGCCTTTCGTTGATACACTATACAGATACTTCTGCGTTGCATTGCTTGGAGAGGCGGTAAAATAAATCATTTCATTTTTCGGATCGAAAAAGTCAAGATTGATCATATCATAGTCCGCTTTCATAACCAGCTTCTCGTTGCCCGATAAATCAATCTGATAGATTTTGCGCCAGCCGTCCTTTTCCGAGACCCAGATGAAGGCCTTGCCACCTTGAACCCAGTCCCATCCCGAAGGATCATTGTTGTTCCATCGTGCTTTGATATCAATCCACGAGTCGCTTTGCTCCTGGTGTATATTTTGCGCTTTATTATCGGAGAGAGCGACGGTATAGATTTTGCTCTCATTTTGTTTTCTGTTGAGCTGCTCTAGGATAACCTGCTTGCTATCAAGACACCATTCCATGCGGGGAATATAGTGCTGGTTGGGATCTCCCGGGATATTCAGCATGGTATTTTTTCCAGTGGCAATTTCATAGGTCCATATCGAACATGCACTCGGCGATTGTCCAACTTTAGGATACTCCACGGGAATGGTATAGGAGTAGAGGCTATCCGTATTGTTGATCATCAGAAAATTACGGATGTTGCGGGCATCAAGCTTCCAATAAGCAATGGAAGCACCATCTGGCGACCAGCGGAAACCATCTTTACAACCAAATTCTTCCTCGTAAACCCAGTCGAAAGTACCATTGATTAAACGGTCTGTTCCATCGTTGGTAACGGAAACGATGCTGCCATTGGCGAGATCTTCCACGTAAACATTATGGTCGGATTTATTGACGTAGGCGACTTTATCCGCTTGCGGGTTAAACTTCGCAAACATCAGTTGTGAGGCCGGGAATTTTTTACCTAGTTGCTGCAACTGACTGGACTTTTTATTATATACCCAATAATCACCTCTTGTATTCTCGCGCCAAACTCTTTTGCTATTGGTATAGATCAAAATAAGCTCCTTGTTTTTGGAGATGGAGAAATTTTCGACTTTCAAGGCTGCTGTTGCGCCTTTCGGAATAAGCGATTGTTGTGAAAGGAAGATGGAGCGCACCCCATTTTTGGGGTTGACCATTTCTATTCCCTTGTCAGAAAATTCATAATATTGATCACCGTGATCAGTCCAGAGTCGCTGCGCAAAAAGGGAAGCTGGAACCTGAAAAATCAGTATTAGAATAATAAAGATCGACTGTTTAATGCTGTTCATTTGTTTAGCTGTTTGAGTTGACCCCAAAAGAATTTAAGTTCAATTTCGGGTTTATCATTATATTAGTTGTTCGTTAATTAATCAATTGGATTATCTTTGAGCTGATAGATTTCCTGGATTTCACGTTCAAGATATTTTCCTAAACGACGGTATCCATCTGTTTCAATCACATAATTATCTTCAATACGAACGCCGCCGAAATCGAGATGTTTTTTTAAGAAATCATAATTAATAAAGTCCCTGTGTAAATTCTGTTGCTCCCAAAGCTGTGTCAATTCAGGAATGATATAGATGCCGGGTTCAACGGTGAGCACATTGCCAGCTTCCAGTTTCTTGCCTAGTCGCAGCGATTTGATCCCAAAAGTCTTGGTATCTTTTGGCTCAGCTTCGGTATAGCCTACATATTGTTCGCCAAGATCCTCCATATCATGTACATCAAGACCGAGCATATGGCCTAGTCCGCATTGAAAGAAAAGCGCATGCGCGTGATTCATGACCGCATCTTGCGCGTTGCCTTTCATAAATCCTGTTTGTATGAGTCCGTCTACAAGCGCTTCACAGGCTTTTAAATGTATTTCTTTAAAACGTATTCCGGATGTCAGCAGCTGTTCTGCTGATTTAAACGCATGTAAGACAATCTGGTAAATTTCCTCTTGTAAAGCCGTAAAACGTTTTCCTACGGGAAAGGTTCTGGTCAGGTCCGAAGCATAGCCCATAGCGGTCTCTACACCGGAATCATTGAGTAGGAGATCACCTTCATAAAGCTGGTGAAATTGCATATGATTATGCAGAATTTCACCCCGTTTTGTAACTATCGGTGGATAGGAGAAGGACGTTCCCTGATCTTGCGCAAAATGTTGCATGGCATTGCTGATCTGATATTCGTAATGATCAGGTTTTGTCATTCGCATAGCAATGCGGTGCATATCAACAGCAATATCTACGGCTTTCTCTAATTCGATAATTTCCTCTACTGATTTGATGCTTCTCTGAGCAACAACTGCTTTAATTAAAGGGATAGAGGGTTGGAGCTGATTTGCGGAACGGCCGGTTAGCTGCTCAAGCAATAACTTATTATGCGACTGATAAGGAGGAAGGTAGTGAACCGATTCTTGTGGATTCTTACCGAGGTAGTCGAAGAGTTGATTGAAAGGTAGGATTTTGCTGATACCCGAAAGGTCAGCCTTTTCAGCTAAAGTCTGTTGTTGACCCATCCAGACGATATCGTCAATGGTCATTTCATCGCCGAATAGGATGGTTTCGTTTTTCTCAGTGTCCAGTACAGCCGCCAAACGTGGACTTTTGATACCGATATAATACAAAAAGCTGCTGTCTTGGCGAAACGGATAAGTATTGTGCTCAAAATTGATCGGATTTTCAATGTTGCCTAACAAAAGAATTTTGCCAGTTGTGAATTTTGATAACAGATTATTTCGGCGATTAAGATATATTTCTTTTTTGAACATAAGTTTGGAAATTAAAGGAAGTACTGTTTTTGTTGTGCTAGAATCATGAATTGTTTGTAATCTGCTTCGGCTTGAAGTAGAATTGTCTACCTAGCGGGTTATTGTCTAATACGAATATCGTAAAATTTATACATGTCAAAATCATTTATTTAAAGGTCTATCTTTGATAGTGTGGTGTTTGCTGTTGTTACAAATGAATATGCTCGCCATTTTGTCTCTAAAAAGGTCAAACAACGAAATTAAATAAAGTTCAGCCTTTCTGTTGAATAATAATTTGCACAATTTATCAAAGTCTAATTGTATTTTAACCCATTTTTTTAATGCTGATGAATTTTTGTTGTGAATTCTCTGTTTTGGTTTGCGTATTTCTTGGAGATTATTAAATATTGTCGAATTCTAAACATATTTTGGTATAGTATTTTTATGTTTTGTTTGCAAGAAGTAATCTTCCATTGTAGTTGTTATATTTATATTACTAAACAGTAAACATAAAACTAAATAAACTATGAAAACGCTTCAATTTAACGTGCCAACAACCCGAGGGCAAAGTTTAACTGTGCAAGAAGATGTTTTGGAAACTTTCTATCCTTATTTTCACCGTCATCAGGAAGCTCAGTTAATGTGGATAAAAAAAGGTAGTGGAATTTTGATTGTTGAAGATACGCTACATCCCTTTAAGGAAAATGATATATTCTTTTTAGGTGCGAATCAACCTCACGTTTTTAAGTCAGCGTCCCAAGACGGTCTTTCCAATGAATCACGTTCTGTTTCTATCTTTTTTGATCCCAATGGTAAGCTGAAATCACTATTTTCTTTGGATGAATTTGAATCGCTGAATCAATTTATCTATAATAATTCCAGAGGATTTAAGGTACCGGAGAGGTATTTTGAGCAGATATCGGAACGGGTTTGTCAATTGAATTCCGCTGATCAGATGGAGAAGTTAATGCACTTTTTCTATTTACTAAGAGCATTGGCAAATATTTCGCGGGAGGCAGATGCGCTATGTAACGAGCGGGTAGAAGTGGCCTTTGATACAATGCATGGATCAAACCGCATTAATTTCATCTGTAATTATATTAAGGAGCACTATAAAGACGAAATTACGCTGGAAGATGTTGCTGATCATGCAAATCTTACTCCGCAGGCATTTTGTCGATATTTTAAAAAGCATTGCGGTGTTACTTTTGTGACTTATCTTAACCGGATAAGAGTTAAGGAAGTTTGTAACCAGTTAAATGAGGATCACTTGGATAGCGTTTCTTTTATTGCCTACAACTGTGGGTTTAATAGCATCACTAATTTTAATCGGGTTTTTAAGCAAATTGTGGGCTGTAATCCAAAGGAATATGTGCAGCAGTATAAACAAACATTGTATTCTGTCATTTAGTGTATGAAATTCCAATCGGGATTTAAATCGCGGAAAACTTCAGATCGCGATATTAGATAAGTCTCGTGTTCTAATCAATTTAGCTATCAATCTGATTCTATAGGCACCGGAATATATATTGTATCAGCGGTAAAATTCTAAAAGAGTATAAAACTTTTTTGGGATTTTACCGCTGATATTTTTTGAATAGACCACCATCCTAAAAATCCGCAGATTTCAGGTTTAAGGTTTTAGCTGCATTTTAAATGAATAGTTCTTGGCGGGACCGCAGTCTTAAATATTTAACACTTTGGGTTAAGAACTGGGCAATACTTGTCAAAATTCGGTTAACAAAGAAAGCTTCGTACCTATAACTTAGTTGTTATTAAAAGCACTATAAACTAACACATCTGAAACTAAACTTATGAACAGAAAAAGCATTGCTATGCTAGCCGCTACTGTCTTGGTAAGCTCGGCAGTATATGCGCAAACAGTTTTAAAGGGGAAGGTGGTCGACCAAGACGGGAAACCTATCCCCGGAGTTACAATCACGCTTCGGGATGGAACAGCAACACAGACTGGACAAAATGGTGAATTTACGATTAACTATAAGCAAGCTGGTACTTTAAGTGTGTCGGCTATCGGTTATGGTCGTAAAGAAGTTAACTTAACCAATCAAACTAGACTGCAAGTTACCTTGCAGTCTGACGAACGGAATTTGGATGAGGTTATCGTCACAGCGATGGGAATCACAAGGGATAAGAAATCCTTGGGGTACGCTATTCAGGAAGTAAAGGCGAAGGAATTGACCGATGCTGGACAACTAAGTGTAACTGGTGCATTAGCGGGTAAAGCAGCAGGTGTACAGGTCAATCAATTTGGAGGTGCTGTAGGTTCTTCTGCCCGTATATCGATCCGAGGGAACTCGTCCTTATCTGCCGATCAACAACCACTAATCGTTGTAGATGGGGTTCCAATCACCAATACAACTCAGCGTTCGGGCGACAATACCTACAATGGTGTGGATTATGGATCGGGACTGAATGATATCAATCCCGAAGATATTGAAAGTGTTCGCATCCTGAAAGGTGGATCAGCGGCTTTGTACGGTATGCGTGCGGGTAAAGGGGTTATCGAAATTACGACCAAATCGGGTAAGCGCGGCAACAATGGCGTGACCCTTTCCTATGATGGTAATTTTACGGTGGATCAGGTATCTACTTTACCGAAATTTCAGAATTTGTATGGTCAGGGATCCCGAGGGGACGAATATCATTTTAATTTAAATGGAAAGGGACTCAGCTATCAGGACTATGCACAACGTAAATCCTTCAATTATGTCGATGGTACTGGCGAATCGGATGATGGTGTGAACGATGGTTTTGATGAATCTTGGGGCCCTCGCATGGATATTGGTTTGAATTTGCCACAATTTGACAGTCCTGTGGTTAATGGTGTCCGTCAGGCAACACCTTGGATATCACACAAGGATAACGTGCGTGATTTCTTCCAGTTGGGACATTCGCAGAATCATAACCTTTCACTCTTGTCGAAAGGAGAGAAGTCGTCTACTAGAGCTGCCATCTCGTATCGGAATCAAGTAGGAACAGTGCCCAATACAGATCAGACACGATACTCCATACAACTTAATAATTCATATCAATTATCTGATAAGGTGTCTTACGATGTGATGGCAAATTATTCGAGAACAAAGAGCGACAACCTGATTACACAGGGGTATGAGGGGGGGAACCCGATCAATGGATTTCTTTGGTTCGGTCGGCAAGTGAACATGCAGAGCCTGAAGGACAATTGGGAGCAATTGGATCCGGCGACTGGCAGATATTACAATTGGAACTCTGCTTATCATGTGAATCCTTACTTTTCGATGAATAAAACCAAAAATTCTTTGAATCGTAACCGTGTATTCGGCAAATCGTCCTTGTACTATCAACCCTATGAATTTTTAAAATTTGAGGGACGTTTGGGACTGGACTATTATAACGCCAAAATGTTCCAGTCAAATTATTTCAATTACGATCATCCGTATGGCAGTTTTAGGGATATGAAGACCAATAATACGGATCTGAATTTGGATTTTATCGCGACATTCAATAAACAGTTTGGTAATTTCAATGTGCTGGCGACAGCGGGCGCTAACTACCGAGACGCGCAGAATGAAAATACGACGGTTGGTGCGGATGCGCTTACTGTACCTGGAGTCTATACCATTTCCAATAAAGTAGGAGATGCAATTACATCAATGGATCATAGTCACATTCGTTCCAATTCGGTGTATGCGATGGCCTCTATCGGCTGGAAAGATCAGCTGTATATGGATTTGACTGCCCGTAATGATTGGTCCTCCACGATTACAAAATCTTTTTTCTATCCTTCTGTCAATTTAAGCTGGCTGCCAACCACTACTTTTGAGGATTTGAGAGGTGATGTATTATCATTTTGGAAACTACGGTTCAATTTGGCTGAAATCGGGAATGCAACTTCTGCTTATCGGAATAGACGTTATTATTTTGCACAAAACAATTCTTTTGACGGCATAGCGCAGATTTATAAAAGTATGACCTATCCGAACACGAACTTAGAACCAGAAAGTATTCGAACTTGGGAAGTGGGTACGGAACTTGGCTTCTTCAAAGATCGTTTGCATGCAGATTTTACCTATTACCACAAAAATTCACGTAAACAAATTCTGCCGGTTACTACGGCCAATGTTGTCGGTTTCAGTAGTATGCTTCTTAATGCGGGAGATATTGAGAGTAAAGGTATAGAGGTGCAGTTGCGTGGTGATATCCTCAAAAATGAGAATGCGTTGAATTGGACAGCTTCGCTTAATTTCTCCAAAGACCGAAATAAAGTACTGGAACTCTATCCGGGAGTGCCTACTTATGGTATCGGTTGGACTTGGGGAATTGCCACCCAGGCAAAGGAAGGAGAGCCATGGGGCGCTTTGGTGGGCAATGGGTATGATCGGATCGAAGAGGATGGACCTTTAAAAGGTGCTATTAAATTGACCTCGAAGGGTGCTATCGTATCAAAATCGACTCAAGTTATCGGAAATGTTACGCCGGATTACCTGATGAGCCTGCGCAATGATTTTAAATACAAAGATTTTAGTTTTGGTTTTATGCTGGACTTTAGAAAGGGAGGCGATATCTGGTCACAGACGATGGCCCATGGCTATGGTGCAGGTATCGCGGCAATCACCGCTGAAGACGGTGTGCGTGAACGTGCCATTGTTGCAGGAAAAGATGTGATGAAAAACGAACGTTTTGCTATGCCTGACGGAAAAGGTGGCTGGCTTGAAAATACAATTCAAGTGAGTGCTCAAGACTGGTACGAATCCTATGGTATTTCAGCGAATTATGTATTTGACGGCTCGTTTTTAAAATTGCGGGAGGGATATGTGACCTATACGGTGCCACAACATGTCTATAGCAGAGTTAAAGGTATTAAACGGGCAAATATTTCGCTGATCGGATCCAATTTAGCGCTGTTGTGGGTACACAAATCAAATACGATGCGGCTCGATCCTGAAACGGGGGGTGTTTCCAGTGATAGCCGTGGAGTAGGATTTGAACAGGCTTCTGTCCCTAGCTCCCGAAGCATTGGTTTGAAATTAGGTGTTACGTTTTAGTGAATTTATTGAGGTTATATTTTTGAACAACCACTATGAATAAGATAATAAAGAAAACAGGAATAACGGCTTTAGCATTGATGCTATTATCGGGCTGTACTAAAAATTTTGAGGAAATAAATACCAATCCGGATGCGCTGAACTATAGCCCGCCAGCGAATACAATCATTGAGGTGCTTCGCAATACTGCGGTGCAATTTGGCGGTGATGTGGATGGTTATGGTACCTTTGCTGGGTATATTGTCAAGATTCAATATCCTGATTTTATGTCCGGATTGATACCAACTAATAATACCTATGGCAATCGTTGGTATGCATGCTATTATAATAATACCCAACTTAAAGATTTGTTGGAGTCGACTGAAAGTACGGCGGATGCCAATAAAAATGCCCGTTTTATTGCACGCATCTGGCAAAACTACATGTGGTCTTATTTAACGGATGGATGGCGTGATGTACCATTTACCGATGCTTTTAAAGGTACTGAAGAAGAAGGCCAAATCTTGCAACCAAAGTATGATAAGCAAGAGGATATTTATCCTGCAGTTTTGGCTAGTTTGAAGCAGATTGCCGACGAGATGGCACAAGGGTATGGTGTAGATCCGATAGGGAAGGCCGATGTCATTTATTTTGTGGCTGATGGGGCGGAACCATTAAAGAAAGAGATGTTGTCGTGGCAAAAATTTTGTAATTCGTTGCGTTTGCGCATGGCGATGCGGATTTCGGGGGTAGCACCGGCGCTGGCAAAGTCAACAATTGAAGAGATTGCCGGCGACCCTGCAAAATATCCTGTACTGCAAACAAATGAAGAAAATTGTGAGTTCGTTTATCCCGGGGCACCTCCCTATTATGAGCCATGGTATGATTCGGGGATAAATGGCAATCGAAGAAACAACTGGGGGATGTTTGATATTTTTATCGATCACATGAATGAGATGAAAGATCCACGGATAGCATCCATTGCCTTGAAAGCCAACAATGGCGAATATGTAGGTTATCCGAATGGTGAAAAGAACGGCCCTCCAAGTTTAACTTCGGTATCCTGGATAGGTGATCGCTATATGAATAATGCTGCAGGTTCCACACCGTTTATGCGATCTTGTGAGACGTATTATATTTTAGCAGAAGCAGCGATGCTGGGATACAACGTCAAAATTTCGGCAGCAGATGCTTATGAGAAAGCAGTACGTTTATCTATGGCGGACAATGGGGTTTCGAATGCAAATATTGAGACATATTTAGCAGGAAAAGGGAAGTGGAATAACAGCAAAGAACGTATTTGGGAAGATATGTGGGTGGCGTTGTTTAAGGAAAATTTTGAAGCCTGGTGTTTATACAGAAGAACCGGAGTTCCAAAAACAAATTATCCTTCGATTAATTCGATATTTGATCTGAAAACACATAATGACCAGCCTTGGCGACTTCCATATCCGGATAATGCCTATCGTTATAATCCAGAAAATACAAATGCTGCGGCTAAGGGAGTGGTAGATTATGTTTGGGGCAAACAAATGTGGTGGGATACGCGTACGGGAAAATTTTAGTTTCATATGTTTATTTTTATGCAGCGAGCCAACTTCGGTTGTCTCGCTGTTTTTTTTTGTAAATTTTTACCCTGTTTTAAAGAATTAATTATTGCTTCTATAGCTTTTTGTAAGTCAAGTGCATCTACAAGTCCGAGGGACAACCTCTGATGTGCGACTGACTATATTTCTGAAAACCTCTTGCTTGGAGCCATATTCGAGAATCTCGTCGTAGATTTCAGTTCGATAAGCGAGCGGCTGTTAATATTTCGATTGCATTTTTCTGTTTTGTAGCAAGAGTTTTCTTTCTACTCGTCAATCCATTCCTCTTTTAATTTTTAGCTGCAATAAATTAGGATCAAGCAGTGACCAAATTATGCCTTTATACATTGCTTGTTCAGTGCTCGTTCAGTGTTCGTTCAGTGCTTGCTCAGTGATGACTCAGTAGGGACTGAATAATTAGTGACTAATTAATGTTTAAACATTGATTGAAAATTGTGATTAGTTAAACGTTGATATACCTATGTAACTGCTTTAGTGTTTATCTTAATTATTTATAAAGGACCGCGCCAATGGTTAAAAAGGCGGTATCTCTTATTCCACAGAATGTGCCCTCCAGCCTGCTGTTCTCAAGGCGCGAGCAAACTTAACTGAATAAATGTGGAATTGATTGTCAACCTAGGCTCTTCCAGAAATAGGGTTAAAGTAATTTGGGCATTAACAAGGATGGCGATCCAAAAAAGCAGATATAAAAATAACAGTTGGTGAAAAAAATAGGCATAAAAAAAAGGTTTTCAAACGGGGAGAATGAAAACCTTAAATAACCAATTATAAACCTAAATTATGATAGTACAAAGATAGTGTGTTTATTACACTTTGTCAAGAATTATTTCAAAAAAAATTAAATCTTTTTGAAAACGATACTCGAATTGTGCCCACCGAAACCAAAAGCATTGCTCATCGCAGTCTGAACAGGTTTTTCTAAGGGCTGATTGATGACAATGTGAATTCCCTCGGGAATCTCGGGATCGATATTTTCGATATTAATTGTTGCCGGAATTACATGATTGTTGATGGATTTTATGGCAATGATCGCTTCGATAGCGCCGGCTGCCCCAAGTAAATGTCCTGTCATTGATTTGGTGGAACTGACCCAAAGATTATTTAGATTTCCAAAAGCTCGTTGTACGGCTTTAAGTTCGGCGATATCTCCAACTTGGGTTGAAGTCGCGTGGAGATTTAAATAGTCGAGCTCACTGGTATTAATTTTAGCCTCCTCCAAAGCCAGAGTCATGGCTTTTGCTGCGGCTATCCCTTCGGGATGAGGCGAGGTCATATGGTAAGCATCTGCGGTCATTGAAGCTCCGACAAGCTCCGCATAAATTTTTGCGCCTCTTTGCTTGGCATGTTCGTATTCTTCCAAGATGAGTGCTCCAGCTCCCTCACCCATGACAAAACCATCACGATCACGGTCAAAGGGTCTACTTGCAGTCTGTGGGCTATCATGCCGGCTCGACATGGCTTTCATGGCAGAAAAGCCGCCAACTGAAGCCGGGGTAATGGGGGCTTCGGAACCGCCGCTTATAAAGACTTTGGCTTTGCCGAGCCTAATGTAATTAAAGGCGTCCATAAAGGCCGTATTGGATGTGGCGCAGGCCGATACGGTCGTGTAATTGATTCCTTTTAAGCCATACTTCATTGAAATCATGCCTGAAGCCATATTGACGATAAGTCTAGGAACAAAGAAAGGGCTGAATCTTGGTCTATAATCTCCTGTTACGTAGGCCTCAACTTCTTTTTCGAAAGTTTCCATGCCACCCTGGCCAACACCCCAGATGACACCGATATCAAATGGATCCATGGCATCGAGATCTAGTCCCGAATCTTCCATTGCCTGCGCTGCACTGTATAAAGCATATTGCGTAAAGAGATCACTCCGTTTAATCTCATTTCTATCTAAGTATTTTTCAGGTTGAAAGTGTTTAATTTCACTTGCAATCTGTGTTCGAAACAACGAAGCATCAAAACGGCTAATAAGTGTTGTGTGGTTTTCGCCTCGCAAAATGTTATCCCAAAATATGTCTATGTTTTCTCCCAGCGGGTTAATTGTTCCCATGCCAGTTATTACAACTCTTTTCATCTCTTTTTATTTTAATATAAACTTATAAATATACCAATTGGTATTTGTTTTGGTAAAAAAAATTAAGCCTTGATCTCCCGATCCACCATTTCCTTCATTTTATCCAATACAATGGCAAGATCTTTTCCTCGTCCGGAAATCTTGGAAAGCAAGATTCCGCCTTCGACCATCGCCATAAAGGCGATGGCATAATTTTCAGCAGAAATATGCTGTTTAAATTCACCGCTGGCAACTCCTTCTTCAAGAATTAGAATTAGCCGCTGTCTCCAAAGGTCAAAGGAACGTCTGACTTTGGGCGTTAAAAAAGACAGCGAATCATCAGCTTCGACGGCCGCATTCATCATGGGACAACCTCCTGAAGCTGCGATGTTTTTGAAATTATCTTTGTAAAAATCAAAAAAAGACAGTAGCTTCTTTAAGGATGTTTTTTGTTGAGTAATCTGTTGATTAACAGCTTCTGATATTTTTCTGCTCTGATAGGTGTAGACATGGGTGGCCAGGTCATCTTTGTCTTTGAAATTACCATAAATACTTCCTTTTGTTAAGCCTGTTGCGGTAGTGATGTCCGAGAGAGAAGTTGCAAAGTAACCTTTTTTATTAAAGATGGGCGCGGTTTTCTCAATGATATATTGTCGTGTCTGTTCTGCTTTTGACATGATTATTCCTGTTCTTTTAATGCAAATATAAAAAATACTTTTTGGTATATTAATAATTTGTGCAAATGCCTTAGAAATTGGATTTATTTCGCCTTTGAAATGCGATAGGTACAGCGTGGGGCGTTTTCGATGATGTATTCTGTTCTACAGATACGATAAGCCGGACCGATAAGTTGCTGAAAATTATTCAGTTCGGAGCGGCAAAATCCCTGACATTCTGTTGCTGCTGCACATATGGGGCAATGATTTTCAATGAGCAGATAATCGTCGGCCTCTTTTTTCCATTCTGCCATATAGCCTTCTTCCGTTCTTTTTGCGGCAATAACTTCAAGTTTTTTTTCGATGGATTCAATATCCGATAGCGCGTCAGTATATTTTTGATATACTTTGGACTCCCGATCACTAATAAGTAGATCCAAAGCATTCTCGCCAAGCACTTGTTTAATCGACTGCAACAGTTGTACTGTAATGTCGGCGTGACTATCTGGAAATCTTGCCATGCCCTGTGGTGACAGACTGTAATAAGTCGAAGGGCGGCCTATACCTTCGCTCCGGGCATTGGAGACAATCAGGTTTTGATTCGCGAGGTTCAATAAATGTTTACGGGCCCCTTCTTTTGTTATAGCCAACTCTGTTGCAATCAAAGCTGCAGTGGCTTCTCGGCGCATTTTTAATAACATTAATATTCGATCAGCTGGATTCTTCTGCATTTGACAATAAAAAAGTTGTTTTATATAACATCAGCAAAGATAGTGTTTTTATTTTTTGTCCTAAAATGTGTTTCAAACATAGGTTTATCCTTTTTGATTTATTTTTATGACTTTAATAAAACAACTATTTAGTTGTTTTATTAAGTTTGATTCTCTAGTTTTGACTTATCATAAAAACACTAAAACTATGCACAAATTTCAATTACCCCAGTTAGGATATGCCTATACGGCACTTGAACCATATTTTGATCGCGAGACCATGATGATTCATCATCAAAAGCATCATCAAGCTTATGTTGACAATCTAAATAAGGCATTGGAAGGAACAGCAGGCGAAGCTGACGATCTGTTGGATATACTAACAAGCGTAAGTAAATATAGCCCAGCAGTACGCAATAACGGCGGCGGTCACTTTAACCATATGCTATTTTGGGAAATTTTATCGCCCAATCCAAAAACTGTACCCACAGGGAAGTTAGCCGATGAGATTAACGCCGCCTTTGGTTCTTTGGAAGAACTCAAAGCCCAGATCAAAAATGCTGGACTTGGGCAGTTTGGTTCGGGCTGGTCTTGGCTCTATGTAAAACATTCCGGCGCCTTAGCTATCGTAGCTACTCCCAATCAAGATAATCCACTGATGGATACACAATCGATCGGCAGAGGTTTCCCTATTTTGGGCGTCGATGTTTGGGAGCATGCGTATTATTTGAAATATCAAAATAAAAGAGCCGATTATTTGGATGCATTTTGGTCGCTTTTGGATTGGTCTGTTGTTGAACAGAAATACGATACTGTGATTGCAGGCTTGGTTTGATATGTTTATCAATAAAGTTGAAAACACGGGTATATTGGCTTTAGATCTAATTGATTTTAAGACCAATCTTGCTATTCTAAGTTTTGATATCAAAACATTGTTGTATCAGGAAGCAATCGTTAAAGAAAAAGAATTCAGAGAAGCTTTGGCGGCGGTGGACTGGTCTGCTTTTCGAAATAAGGCGGTTGCCATTAGCTGTTCTGTGGACGCAATTATCCCGCCTTGGGTCTATATGACCCTGGCGGAAAAACTTCATCCTGTTGCAGCGTATTACGATTTTAAGGCGATGGAGGATTTGGAAATAGACCTATGGATGCAGGCTTTGCAAGCGATGGATTTGTCGCATTTTCAGCAGCAAAAAGTTGTCATAAGGGCCCGCCCTAATATTCCGGCGTCACTTTATATGTTGGCGACAGAACGTTTGATTCCTATTGTCCAGACGTTGATGTATGGTGAGGTTGGTATGCCAAAAGTTATTTTTAAAAAAGGGAAAGTATAATGAAAGCATTAATATTCAATGGCGCCTTGGAAAGAAGGCAAGAATCTACATCGGGAAAATTGTCACACTATTTTTCCGACCAACTGAACCAAAGGGGTGTTGAAAATACTATTTTTAATTTGGCTGATAGCGGAATACCCTTATTTGATTTGAGCCTCAATCGGGTACCCAATGCGGTCAAGATTATGAATAACTTATTTCTTGAGGCAGATATACATTTTTGGTTGTCTCCGCTTTATCATGGAAGTATTCCCGGTGTCATGAAAAACTGTTTGGATTGGCTTGAAGTCAGCGCTAAAAATAAACCGGCTTACCTGACGGATAAACATATCGGACTGGTTTGTTGGGCCGATGGTGTACATGCACTACAGGGCATTAATGCAATGGATGCTATCGCGAAGTCGCTCCGCGCCTGGACATTGCCCTTTAGTGTGCCCATCATGAAATCTGCGCTTTTTGAGTCCGACAATCCAAATGTGCTGTCTTCGGCTTACCAGCGTAAGCTGGACTTGTTGATCGATATTGCTACGAAAAAGAGTAGCGAATCTCGTTAATAAAAAAGCCTCTCGAATTATCGAGAGGCTTTTTTATTAACGAGAGATGTTTTAGCTTATATTTAAATAGATTAGCCAAACCCTATCTGGACAATTAATTTCAAAAAAGTAAAAGAATGTCTTTAGCAATTCATCGCGGAGATATATCTTTGTTTTTTGGCCCCGCCATTTGATTACGCGGTTTTCCGATCTATATTTTCTATTGTCGACTTTGAAGAAGCCTCATCGACGGTAAATTTAGAGGTAGAGAGAAGTCTTTAACCACCATAAGACTTTCTTATTACATATTATGAAACCATTGGCTGAAAAGGCCCCATGTAAGTTTAATTGTTTAAATGATTAAGATATTGGATTAATGATGTTTCAGTTGAAAGAGTTAACGAAGATAATTGCCTTTTTTATAGTATACTTTACTGTACATGCTGTAGCTGCACAGAGTTTTTTGCCATTGGATGAAAATAAATATCGCTCTGACGCGGAAAAATTATTGCTGTCGAGTTCGGGGGATAGTGTGAAAGCAATGCAGCATTTTTATTTGGCAGATTACTATAGATTTAGAGATACGACCAAATTTTGGGATCATATGCAACAGGGGGAGCGGTTAGCCAAACCGTTTCGGAGCTTACAGGCGATGGGGGCACTTTACAAAAGCTTTTATTATGGGCAATTTCTGGATAGTAAAAATGCAGGAGTTGAAGCCCAACGATGTATAGACCTCCTTGGAAAGGCACAAAAGCCTTTTCAGCAGGGGCTTTTGGCCAAAGCTTGGTATAATCTGGGCTTAATTCGATTTCCTAAAAAAGGATTTGCTGATTTTCTGGATATCCTTAACGGGAAGTGTCTGCCTTATGCGAAAGCACATGATCCCATCATGGAAGGTAGTATAAATACGATGATCGGCATGACGTTTATGTCGTCCAATCAGCTTGCAAAAGCCGATGAATACCATCAATTGGCCATAAAACAGCTCGAGCAGCAACCGCCGAGTGCTGCACTTGTGGTGGCTTATCTCAATACAGTCAGTAATTATTGTTACCAGGTGAAATCCAAAGAAGCAAGAGTACTGTTGGACAAAGTCAAACAGCTCCTGAACGATTACCCGAATTCTTCTCAATTACCCAACTACTATTACAATGAGGCGCTTTATTTTACCACAAAGCAACAAACTGATGAAGCCCTTCGCCTGTTGGATATCGGTTTGGATTGGTCGGTGAAAATGAACAATTGGAAATTATTTCAGATGATGCGGTTCAGAAAATTTAATGTGTATCTCTTGCAGAAAAAGTATGCTGATGCTAAACTGCAGTTGGAGGAAATCGTGAAAAATGGATTATTAACGCGAGATCTCTACAACAGTAAAATTGTGTACAGTCAACTGGCGGGTGTGAATGAGCTTATGGGTAATTATCAGGATGCGCTGAAGATGTCCAATATAGCAAATAAACTATCCGATAGCATTCAGAAGGTCCAATTGCTGGAAAAAATGAATGAGATGGAGACGAAATATAAGACCATTGAAAAAGAAAAAGAAATTTTGAATCTACGCGCAGAAAAGGACCGTAACCAATTTCGGATTTTTCTCGTTTTGGGTATTGCCGTTTTGCTTTTTTGTATTGTGCTTTTTGTTGCTTTTTTCTATCGAAAACAACGGAAGCTCAATACACAGATTCAGCTCAACCACGAAATCGTGTTGGACAAATTAGAAAAGGAAAAACAGCTGCATATTTCGGAATCTATGCTCAAGGGGGAGCAGCAGGAGCGTCAGCGTATAGCCCAAGATCTGCATGATAGTATAGGTGGTATGTTGACAGGTCTAAAATTTAAGATTGCCGGTGATGTAGGAATGGGTACACTCTTGACTGATGAAGTGCCGCAGAAGTTGAACGACATCTTAGGCGAAGTAAGGCGCATATCCCATAATCTAATGCCCGAATCGTTGCGTCAGTTTGGATTGATAGCAGCATTGGAGCAATTGTGTATAGCAATGAAAAATAGTCATGTTTCGATCCAATTTGAAAACTATGAACCTGAATTGAATGTGGATTTTCAAAAAGGATTGGCCATATATCGAATTGTTCAAGAGGCTATTTCAAATGCATTAAAGTATGCAAACGCAGATGCAATTATCGTTCAGGTAAGTAAATCGGACGAAGTACTGCATATCCTCGTTGAGGATAATGGCAAAGGCTTCGATTCCGCTGTGTTAAATTATGGATTGGGTTTGAATAATATGGTCAATAGGGTGAAATGGATCAATGGATCAATTGATGTTCAGAGTAAGCTCGGATCTGGAACTCAAATCGAAATTGCTGTAACTGTTTAAATAGGCTGAGTCATGAAGATAATTGCAGTGTTAGACGATCATCCTTTATTGTTGGAAGGTGTTGCCTCTTTTCTCAATAATCAGGATGGGTATCTTGTATATCCCTTTTTGGAAGAGATTGCGTTAATTGAATTTTTAAAGGCCACGAAAGCGGATCTCCTACTTATGGATATGCAACTGTTGCAGACAAATGGAGTAGATGTCTGTACTCAGGTGAGGAAGCTGTTTCCTATGATTCCTATTGTTGCATTGAGCAATTTGGCCGATGGTAATCTTATTTTTCAGTTTATGCAGGCTGGCGGAAATGGCTATATCTTAAAGGATGTTAGCAACGAAGAATTTCTGGGCTGTGTACAGCTCGGCCTGGACGGCAAAGAAGCAATTTGTGATCGGGCAAAAGAACTTTATCGTGGTGCAATTTCTACGATCAGCAGTCTCCCTAGGCTTACACAGCGTGAAAAAGAGATTTTGACGTTGATCTCCAATGGACTTACCACGAACCAAATCGCCGAGCAGTTATTTTTAAGTCCAGTTACTGTGGAAACGCATCGGCGCAATCTCCTGACTAAATTTAAAGTTAAAAATATGATTGAACTTGTACAGCTTGCGATGAAACATAAGTTGTTGGGACTCGAATAGAGGCCGCTCTTAGTGGTCACCGTAACCGACGTCATCAAGCTTACCTTTGAAGACCCTAAACTGGATAATAAAATAAGCAACCACCAGAATTGCGGCAAACATAAACCAGCCTAAACCAACTGAAAGACCATATTCATGTGCTGCAGCATTTTGAATCGTCAAGGAAGGATTTACGTCATTCGTTGAAGGCAATAATATAGGGAACATGGAAGCAACGGTCGTGGCAAAGCTCCCCAGTATAAACAGGGATGAAAATAGAAAGCCAATACCATCTTTCTTAAAGGTCTTGATCCAAAATTGTCCAAGTAATCCAACAGCAGCAATCAAAGGAAATATCCACAGCCAATAATGATTTTGAAGATTGTTTAAGGAGATGGGTTTCACATAATGCCATACATAGGCCGATAGTAGGACGAGAATAAGCAAGACAAAGTTGAGTTTAAAAACAATATTCTTTAATCTGGTATTTAGTGTGCTGGATGTTTTCAGAATGACCCAGCCTGCACCGTGGATTGTTAATGTAACGACGGCAACTAAACCTAATATGATGGTGAACCAGTCTATAATGCCTTGATGTTGGGCTAATGGGTCAAATGTCGGGTTCCAAAGTGCTAAGAAGAAATAATATGGCTCTTGGGTCGATACACCATTTTCTACCATACCTAGGTTTACTCCGCGAACGACATTGCCCAGGGCAGCGCCAAAGAAAAGTGCCAGCAACAGGCTTGCTAGACCAAAAGCTTTATCCCATAAAGCCTCCCAAAGCCGATGGTGAACCTGCCCCCTGAGTTCAAGACTTATCGCTCTAAAAATAAGCAACCATAATACAAGCATGAGCGGTAAGTAAAATCCACTGAAAGAGGAGGCATAAAGCGTTGGGAAAGCAAAGAATAGGACACCGCCGGAAGCGATGAGCCAGACTTCATTGGCATCCCAAAACGGCCCAATCGCGTTAGTAACAGCTTTTTTCTCCTGTTCGGTTTTAGCAAAGAATAGATGGACAATTCCCGCCCCAAAATCGTACCCATCGAGTACGATATAAATTCCCAGCATGAAAGTTAATACGATAAACCAGAATATTTCCATAGCTAATTAGGTTAATGCAACTGTCGTTTCAGGACCTTTTCTAATGATCTTCAAGACTAACATCAGAAATAACAAACCCAAAAGAATGTATAAACCAACGAAGCCGAGAAAGGTAAATAATGTATTTCCAGAAGATACGGTAGGGGATACACCGTCTATCATGCGCATGAGATTATAAACTAGCCAAGGTTGTCGTCCCAGTTCCGCCGTATACCAGCCTGCAGTATTCGCGATGTAGGGGAAAGGAATCATAAACATAATGATCCACAACAACCATTTCGTTTGATACAACCTGTTCCGCCAAAGCAGTAGCGCTCCGAGGACCATAATGCCAATGAATATGGTGCCCAAACCTACCATGATGTGATAACTGTAATACAGTCCGGGCACGTTCGTTGGATGTAAAGATTGGTCAAATTCATTTAATCCTTTAATTTCTGCATCCCAACGCTGGTAGGTCAGGAAGCTCAATACATTCGGCACGGCTATCTTATTGTCCAATTTTTTGTTTTCCATGTCCGGTTGACCGATCAGAATAATCTCTGATCCCCCTTTTTCAGTTTTGAAAATTCCCTCCATGCCAGCAAAGGCTGCGGGCTGATATTTGACTACATTTTTGGCTGCAAGGTCTCCGGTAGGAAACGCCAGTATAACGGAGGAAATAGCGCCAAAAATAACACCGCTTTTAACGAAGATCTTTCCAAACTTACTATGCCTGTCACTTAACAGATAGAAGGCTCCAATAGAAGCAACGAAAAACGAGCTGGTCACCAATGAAGCGGCTTGATTATGTAGATAAGATGGCCATAACCATGGATTACTGAATAATGCACTAAAATTGTTCAGTACAAATTTGCCATTTTCGAGAATCTCGTACCCAACAGGATGCTGCATCCAGGAATGCGTGGCGATAATCAGGAAACCACTGGCCCAAGATCCAATAAAGACCATGAGTCCGGATAAAAAATGGAGCTTATGCCCCAGCAACTTTTCTCCAAAAAGAAACATCCCCAGAAATGAAGATTCCAGGAAAAAGGAAAACATACCTTCCATAGCTAAGGTTTGTCCGATAATACCACCCGTAAGTTCAGAAAATTTGGCCCAGTTGGTACCAAACTGAAATTCCATGGGAATGCCTGTTACAACGCCCATGGTGAAATTAAGCGCAAAGATTTTCATCCAAAACTTGGAAGCATGGTTGTAGTCTTCATTTTTTGTTTGCAGAAATTTCCATTTGAAATAGACGATCATTAAGGATAAACCCATGGTCAATTGAGGGAATAAATAATGGAATGTAATTGTAAATGCGAACTGAAGTCGATTATAGAGAATCATATCTTCCATGTAGCCGAAGTTTTGGTTAAAAGACAGTTAAATATAGCCATTTTATTTGCGTATATATCCATGAAACTGTTTTATTTTTTGATAAAATAACTGGTTTTTTATTGTTTTCTGTCCTAAGTGTAAAATCTGAAAATCAAAACAAGGCATCCACCGCTGTAATCTCTTTTTTATCTTATCTTCGTCCGAATTTAAGATAACGGTGGAGGGGTATAAGAGCATTAGGGAAATGAAGAAAGTGCTAATTTTGATGGGTGTTTTATTGATCCCCATACTTTTTATTATACTGAATAATACGGGCCGGGGAACAGTCGCTAAAGATAATATTGTGTTTCGGGATAAATTATCTGATTACAATTTATTCAAGGGCAAAATTGCTGATCTTGTTCCAAATGACCAGGGGGTTTCTTATGAATTAGCTTCGGCCCTATTTACAGACTATACCGATAAAAAGCGTGTCATCTTTCTTCCTAAGGGAGGAAAAATGATCGCCTCAGACGATGGTTTGCCCAGCTTCCCCGATGGTACCATCATTGCCAAAACTTTTTTTTATCCCCCGAGAGATGCGGTAGGCGATTCGAGACAGCGGCTGCTTGAAACGCGTCTTTTGATTCATAAAGACGGACAGTGGAACGCAGCTACCTATCAATGGAATGCGACCCAAGATGAAGCTTTTCTGTTGATGGACAGTGCTTCCATGCATGTCTCGTTTTTGGACAACAAAGGTGTCGAGCGACAAACAAATTATATTATTCCTTCGCGAAAGGATTGTATGGCATGCCATCGACAAGGAAATCAGCTGCTCCCGATAGGTCCGAAGATCAGAAATCTAAACCGGATAATCGTTCACGATCGTGACAGCATCCAACAACTGGTCCGGTTGACCCAGATGGAAGCGCTCGATCTGAAATCGTTGAAAGTTTCCAATAGTTTACCCGGTTATGAAGATATTGGACAATCGACTGCAAATCGTGCCCGAGCTTATCTCGAGATCAATTGCGCCCATTGTCATAACCCTAAAGGAACCGCTTATATGACCATGCTGGATCTGAGGTATGAAAGTCCGTTCAATGAAACTGGAATTTGGTTGAAACAAGCTAAGATTATTGGACGGATGTCTACATTGGGAGAGATGCATATGCCTCAAAAGGGAACTACTGTACTTCATGAGGAAGGAATACTGCTGATTAAAACCTATCTAAAAACACTACAATAGAAGCTTCTTGCTTATCCCTAATCGACAATCTTTTAAGCCTACCAGCTCGCTTTTATAGCCTTGCTGCATATCCTATTTATTTCTTTTAATAAAATCTATAGAATTGGTAGATTATATTGAAATTACTTCTATATTTGTGAGAAGATAACAGGTCGCGGTTGAAAACATGTATTACTTTTCAGCGTGGCGAATTAACACATTATTATGGAACATATCAAAATTAGTAAAAGCACATTTTTCGTAAGTATTACTGTAAAGTCTTTGAAGGCTAAATCCCCTGATGTAAGAAAGATGCGAATGTGCATATAGGATAATTTCCCTTATCTTTTCTCAAACTGACAGCAGGGGAAGCGCTCGCTTCCCCCCATGTCTTCAAAATAAAAACAAGTTTTCGATTGGCGTTGGCACTTGTTCGTATTCACCATTAATACTTTATCTATGAAAAATCTTAGGGTACTCCGGTATTCTACCTTGTCGCTATGTTTACTATTATCTGGCGTTGGGCATCAGGTATATGCGCAAACAGATGTTAGACCGATTGTCAATGCATCCTTATCGGGATATGTATATGATGGCCAGCTTAAACAACCTCTTGAAGGCGTAACCATTCAACTCGAAGCCGTAACTCACGTTGTTACAACAGATCAAAAAGGTTTTTTTCAAATTGTAACGGGACAGAAATTACCCTTTTCGATTACACTCTCGCGCATTGGTTACAAAAAAAAGACCGTGTTAGTTTCCGAATCTCCCACGAAAATTGAATTGGATCCAGTTACACAGGACCTTGATGAAGTGGTCGTCGTTGGCTATGGAACGCAGAAAAAAATCTCGTTGACCAATTCAATCGCCAGTATTGATGGTGATAAACTGACGAAAAGACCGGTTTCTAATACGCAGCAAGCTTTACAGGGCCTATTGCCGGGGGTAACTGTACAAGACCTTGGTGGAAAACCAGGACAATCAGCTGCCAATATTCGAATCAGAGGACTGACTACATTTAATACCAATTCGAGCAGCACCAGTGGCTATGATCTCAGCAAGAATAATGCTTTGGTCATCGTGGATGGAATCGAACAACCCTGGTCCAAGTTAAACCCCAATGATATCGCCTCAATTTCAGTCCTGAAGGATGCTGCTTCCACGGCTATATATGGATCACGCGCGACCAATGGTGTCATTATTGTAACCACCAAAAGTGCAAAATCTGGACATGTTGTGATTGATTATAATGGTTATTACGCTTTACAGAAATCAATTAATAAGCCAAAGCAAATGGATGCCGTATCCTACCTCCAACTGCAACAGGACGCTTACCGCAATGCGGGACTGACGGTACCAGCACGATTTAGTGATGAATCCATTACGGCTTACCAAACGGCAACTGATCGTGAAAAATATCCTTTACCGAATACATGGTTTGACACGTTGTTGAAAACGGCTCCTCAGCAAGACCACGCTTTGTCATTCGCTGGTGGAAATGAGATCCTGCGCTCTAGATTGGCGGTTCGTTATAACAAGCAGGATGGTATTATTGAGCATTATGGGGCTGAATTGGCGGATATTCGGCTAAACAACGATTACAAAGCAACTTCTTGGCTTAATTTTACGGGAAGTATAAACTACCGATATAGCAAAGCCGCCGAGCCCGGACGTGATCCGATCAATAACTTTCTCCATGGCTCGATGTGGGTGGTGCCTAAATATGATGATGGTACCTACGGATTAAGTACACAAGGAAATAATCCTTTAATGTTGATTGAAAAAAGTGGTTTTAAAAAGGTAAATGAAAATTACCTAAGCTCCATCGTTAAAACGGACATTCAATTAGCGAAAAACTTGTTGTTTACTTCCCAATTTGGTGTTAGGGTAAACCTCAATAACAGCAAAACCTTTTTGAACGCTTTTGACAATAAAGACCGAAATACAGGGATCGTAAAGAGCTTTCCGATCAATTCATTAACCGAAATTCGTGATAATAGCAGCGAGTATACATGGAACAACCTGTTGACCTATCAGTTGACGGCTGGGCCAAATCATATCAAGGCATTAGCTGGGTATTCACAGATTCACAATTACCAAAATTATCTTACGGCCTATCGCGAACGATTCTACAACAATGACATTACCTCTATTGGGCAGGGCGCTGACGACGCTACAAAAAATAATAGCGGCTATGATGTGCAGTATGGCTTGCGCTCTTTTTTTGGTCGGGTAAACTACGATTGGAAGGGCAAGTACCTGCTTGAAGTGAATGGTCGCTATGATGGTTCATCCCGTTTTACAGGAGACAAACAATATGGTTTTTTCCCTTCGGCATCAGCGGGATGGCTCTTATCAAAGGAAGGGTTTTGGGAACCTATCCGAAATTGGTTGAACGAATTTAAGTTGCGTGCTTCCTGGGGAAAGACGGGAAACCAATCTGTCGACTTGTATAGTTATTATTCGGCCTTGATCGCTGCAGGATATGATTTTGGGGGTAAATCTGTACAGGGCTATCGGCTGGACAGTTATGCCAATCAGCAATTGGGTTGGGAGTCTACGACACAGTATGACTTGGGTTTGGATGCCGCTTTCCTAAACAATCGCTTGACGTTTACTTTGGATTATTATAACAAGGTTACTGACGATATTTTACTGAATCTGGATATTCCTGCCGTTTTGGGATTAAAACCTTCGCCCCAAAATGCTGGAACGGTACTGAATCGTGGCTGGGAATTTAGTGCAAATTATCAGAAAAGACCAAGCGCTCCTGGGGCTTTTGCTTACCAATTAAATGCAAATTTTAGTATCAACCATAATGAAGTAACAGATCTAAAAGGTACAGGACCCTATATCGCAGGGTCGGATATCGACCCAAGGTATATCATTGCCAAAGGGCTACCGATCAATACCCTTTGGGGATATAAGACCGACGGCATTTTCCAGTCTGCGGAGGAAATTAAAGCTTATGGTGCTACGTATGCCACCAATACGAAGCCCGGAGATGTGAAATATGTGGATTTGAATGGCGACGGTATAATCAATGCAAATGACATGGCCGCCATCGGAAATTCCTTTCCCAAATATACCTTCGGAATTAATGGGAGTTTCAGTTTTAAAAATTTTGATCTTGATCTCCTTTTTCAAGGAGCAGCGAAAGTCGATACGCGTTTGTCAGGTGCTTTGGCGGAGATGGGAAATCAGGAAGGGTTTACACATGAAATATTCACAGGCAATTATTGGACACCGACACATACCGATGCACGCTTTCCACGCGTGGTCAAATATGATTTGCGTAATGTCGCAACGTCGGACCGTTTAGTGGTCAATGGTTCTTATCTGCGTCTGAAAAATATACAGGTTGGGTATACAATACCCCTAAATGCAATCGGAAAGACAGCAATCAACAAACTACGGGTATACCTATCCGCGACAAATTTATGGACAATTTCAAAATTGAACGAATGGAATTTGGATCCCGAAGCGGAATCTGGACGGGCAGTATATTATCCGCAAACTGGACTTTATACACTGGGTGTGAATTTGACCCTGTAGTGTGAATGTTACTATACTATTTAATTGAAAACTCATGAATTTTTACAAATATCTATATCAAAAAGGAAACTGGATTTTCAGTTTCGGACTGTTTTTGCTTATGCTGATTGGCTGTGATAAGAATCTGTTGGATTCCGTACCAACAGACCGTCTGTCAGAAAATATATTTTGGAAGAGCCAAGCCGATGCGGAGCTTGCTGTAAATGCGCTCTACAATGATCTTGATGGAGGGGAAATCTTCTATTCGGATGCATTGACGGATATAGCGCATGTCAATCAGCCTTTCGCTGTGGATGCGTATATCGAGCTTGGTACTTATGACGCTTCAAGCTCCCGATTGTACAATACCTGGAGTAGCGCCTATAAAGGAATCGGGGCGGCCAATTACTTTTTAGCGAATGTTGGTAAAATCGAGGGCAGCCGGGATGAAGCACTAATCGCCAGATTTATCGGCGAAGCTCGTGTGTTAAGAGCCTATCAATATATCAAATTGGCCTATTTATTTGGTGGGGTACCTTTGGTAAAAGCACCGCTGACCTTGGAAGAGGGAAGGGCGGTACAACGCGCTGACCTTAAAGAAATTTACGATTTTATTGACACCGAATTAGAACTGGCTGCGGCAAGTTTGCCTGAAAGCTACTCCAGTAACGATATCGGGCGCATAACCCGTTGGGCCGCATTGGGCCTGAAAGCACGGTCAGATTTATATGCAGGACGATTTGCAGCAGCAGCAAAAGCCGCAAAAACGATTATCGATAGCAAACGATTTGAGCTTTACCCCTTGTATGCAAATCTGTTTACGTATGCGGCTGAAAATAACAAAGAGGTGCTGTTGGATAAGCAATTTCTGGAAAATATATACACGCAAAGTGTTTTTAACCTCTTAGCCCCCTATAGCCAGCAAAATGGGCAGAGTACCTATGTGCCTACCAAAGCCTTGACAGATAGTTACGAGACTTCCAGTGGGTTGGTAATTACGGATCCCAATAGTGGTTATGATCCCAAAAATCCCTATAAAAATCGCGACCCGAGGCTTACTTTTTCAATTTTTTTGGATGGCGATCCGCTTCCCAATGGTGCTATTTTTCATCCGGCACCCAATAGTGGCACTGCAGATGCTGTGGGGAGTACCTATATTGCTTCCACAACAGGTTTCAATATAAAGAAGTATATTGATAAAAAAGATTTGGCAAACCCTTCAAAAAGTGGATTGAATATCATGCTACTGCGTTATGCTGAAATATTATTGACCTATGCGGAAGCAAAGATTGAGCTTGGCGAAATTGATGGCAGTGTTTACGAAGCCATCAACCAAATTAGAAATTCACGCACTGATGTAAAACTTCCTATAATAAGTAATCAAGTAAATCAAGAGCAACTCCGCCAGTTGGTTCGTCGCGAGCGTACGGTTGAACTGGCATTTGAGGGATTGCATCTCGCGGATATAAGACGATGGAAAACGGCCGAAAAGGTTGTTCCTGGTAAAGTGTATGGCATCACGTATCAAAATAATAACGGCGAAGCAGTTGTCGTTGAAGCAGCCTCCGAAAGCCGTGTTTTTGATTCTAAAAAGCATTATCTCTGGCCCATTCCTCAACGGGAAATTAACCTCAATCCGAATCTAAAACAGAATCCAAATTGGTAAAAATTGTTATCTTGTGGCACGAATCCAATTAACTCATGCAAATATGATGCGATACACTAAACTTATGACCTCTATGGCTTTATTTTTACTGGTGGCTTTTGCCAATGCCCAGCAAAAAAAGCCTAATATTATCTTGATTCTGACCGATGATCTTGGTTATAGCGACATTGGTTGTTATGGAAGTCCGAATATCTCAACCCCTTTTTTGGATTCGATCGCCAGTAAGGGCGTGAGAGCAACAAACTTTATGGTTTCTACGCCCTCCTGTACACCGTCAAGAGCTTCTTTATTAACAGGAAGATATGCTTCCCGTTATAATCTTCCCGCACCGATCGGTCCGGGCTCCAATTTAGGTTTGCCTGATGACGAGGAAACGATTGCTGAATTATTAAAAAAGGTAGGCTATAGAACTGCGTTAATCGGGAAGTGGCATTTAGGGGATAAACAGACTTACCATCATCCTAATCAGCAAGGCTTCGATTCTTTTTACGGCATGCTGTATAGCCACGACTACCGCGATCCTTATGTAAAGACAGATTCTGTCATTAAAATCTTCAGGAATCGGAAACCCGAAGTCGTTGCGCCCGATGATTCAGACCTGAGCTCACTTTATCACAAAGAAACAGTGAAGTTTATAGAAGATCAAGATAAAGATCATCCCTTCTTTTTATACTATGCACATAATTTTCCGCATCTTCCTTTGGCATTTGCCAATAAAAAGAACCGATTTGCAGATCAGCAAAATGCTGGCCCACTTGGTGCGGTGATGCAGGAGTTGGATCATAATTTTTCGGAGCTCTGGAAAACGGTTGAGCGAAAAGGCCTCGCCGATAACACCATTTTGATTTTTTCAAGTGATAATGGCCCCTGGATATCCTATCCATCGCGGATGTCTGACGATCATGCCACAAAAAATTGGCATGTGGGTACTGCTGGAGTCTTCAAAGGTTCGAAAGCCGAAACAACAGAAGGTGGTGTCCGTGTACCTTTCATTGTTTATGGCAAAGGCTATGCCCAAGAAGGGAAAGTTATTCGGCAGGCAATTAGCAACTTGGATGTATTGCCTACGATAGCCAAATGGACTGGTGCATCCTTGCCGAAGAAATCCATTGATGGCCAAGCGATCGATTCTTTGTTGAATGGGAAATCGGAAGACTTAAAAACAGCACATAGACCGATATTTTTGGTGAATTATGGACATGTTGAGGCTGTTCGGTCAGGCGACTGGAAGTATCGGCGGATAGCAGCCGGAGTCAATCAGATTTCGGGCAAACCCTATGATGCTATTGAAGAATTACATAACATTGCCTGGGATCCGAGTGAAAGAACCAATATTTTAAAGGACTATCCCGAAAAAGCGGCGGAATTACGTGTATTGTTTGAAAGCTTTGATGGAAATATGAAATAGGTAGACATAACGACAACCTAACATAAACAAGGCGGCCCTTATTTCCTAAAGGCCGCCTTGTTTTTTTATACAGATGCAATAGATTTAAAGCAATTCAAATTCTTTTTCTTTTACATCGCGACTGTTCGAACCAATATAGACTTTGAAATTCCCTGGTTCGGCAACATAATTGAGGTTGTTGTCGAAGAATTTAAGATCGTCTACTTTGATATTAAAGTTTACAGTTTTTTGTTCGCCTTTTTTGAGGAATATTTTTTGAAATCCTTTTAATTCTTTTACGGGACGAGTGACAGAGCCAACTAAGTCCTGGATATAGAGTTGCACGGTTTCTTCCGCATCATAATTTCCGGTATTTCTGATGTCGATACTTGCTTGAAGAGTACCTTTATCGTCAATTGTGTTGCGGTCAAGACGGATGTCACTATAGGTAAAAGTTGTATAACTTAATCCATAACCAAAAGGATAGAGTGGGGAATTGCTTACATCCAGGTAATTTGATTTGAATTTTTCAAAATCACCCGAGTTTCCATAAGGTCTGCCCGTGTTTTTGTGCGCATAATAGATCGGAATCTGACCGACATTGCGTGGGAAGGTGGCCGTAATCTTTCCTGAAGGAACGACGTCCCCAAATAAAACATCGGCAACTGCTTTTCCTGTTTCCGTTCCACCAAACCAAACGTTTAATATTGCGGGCACGTGAGCATCTTCCCAGGTAAGGGTTAACGGTCTACCTGTAAATAATACCAGTACAACTGGTTTTCCTGTTGCTAATAGTGCTTTTAACAGATTTTGTTGATTTTTCGGAATATCCAGTTCTGAGCGACTGGAGCTTTCACCTGACATTTCAGACGCTTCACCAAGCGCGGCCACAACGACGTCTGATTGTTGGGCAACTTTCAGTGCATCTGCAATGATCTCTTCTTCTTTTCGGGAATCGCGTGCGATGGTACGGCCGAACATGGTTGCGTGGTTTTGGTAAATCGGATCTTCCAACAGATTACTTCCGAGATGGGTGAGTATATTTACTTTATTGCCTAACACGGCCTTCATTCCCTCAACTAAAGAGGCTGTTTTGTCCAATTCAGCACTGACACTCCAGGTTCCGGGCATATTTGGACCTGAATTGGCTAACGGGCCAATGACAGCAACTGTTCCTGTTTTTTTTAATGGAAGCGTTTGGTTTTCGTTTTTCAACAAAACAAATGACTTTGCTGCAATTTCTCTGGCTTTGGCATGATTGGCAGCCGATCCGATCACAGTTTTTGCACGTTTTTCGTCACAATATCGATAAGGGTCGTCAAATAAGCCTAATTTATACTTGGCTTCCAAAACAAAACGGCAAGCCCTGTCAATATCCGCAATTTTGACTTTTCCAGCATCCAAAGATTTTTTTAGCGTCGTCAGAAATCCTTCACCGACCATATCCATATCAACCCCAGCATTGAGGCTTAAGGCAGAAACCTGCTGGAGGTCACCGAGACCGTGTGCTGTTAATTCGTTTACAGCAGTGTAATCGGTTACGACCAATCCTTTAAAGCCCCATTGCTTGCGTAAGACATCAGTCATTAACCATTTGTTTGCCGAGGCAGGGACACCATTGATATCGTTAAAGGATGTCATGATACTTCCTGCACCGGCATCTAAAGCCGCTTTGTATGGCGGTAAGTATTCATTGTACATGCGGTGGAGGCTCATATCGGTGCTATTGTAATCACGGCCACCTTCAGCGGCACCATATAAGGCAAAATGTTTCACGCAGGCCATCATGGTGTTGTGTGCTGCCAGGTTATCCCCTTGGAAGCCATGGACGATGGCTTCAGCAACCCGAGAGCTTAGATAGGTATCTTCACCCGCACCTTCGGAAATACGGCCCCAGCGTGGATCGCGCGAGATATCTACCATGGGCGAAAATGCCCAATTAATTCCATCGGCGGTCGCTTCTTCGGCTGCTATACGTGCAGATTGTTGAATCAAGTTCATGTCCCAGGTAGCGGCAAGACCTAAAGGAATTGGGAACACCGTACGATACCCGTGAATAACATCCATCCCAAAAATGATGGGTATTTTTAACCGGGATTGTTTGATCGCTATTTCCTGTGTTTTGCGGATTTTCGCTGGTGTACTCATGCTAAAAATCCCGCCGATTTGACCATTTTTAATTTTCGCTTCTACACCCGTGGATACTGTGGTTCCAGTGGTCGCTTCACCACCGGTTACCAAGTTAAGTTGTCCAATCTTTTCGTCGACAGTCATCTTAGCCATAAGCTGATCAATGAACGTGTCCATTTTCTGATTGGATTGCGCCGGACTGGTATGCCAGGCGAGCAATGCAAGAAGGAAAGTACCTACTACTTTTTTCATCGTATTATTTTTTTTGTGCGCATGGATTTTGCTTCCTTCGCTACATGGTAAGTTTATGTAAAGCGCTCAAGATGACTCTTGAACCTCTTTGATGGGATGTCCTGTTGTTTTCGTGGAAGGAACCATTCTCAACGTGTGACGGATTGAAAATGATTCCACAGACCACTATTTTAAATAAGGACTTGTAAAACCGAGTTTCTTTAGTCCTTGTTGAATTTCTGGGGCCTGCATAAATAGCTCCCAGATTTTACCTGTTCTATAGTTTTCGATCATGACGATAATAGGCCCCTGATCGATGGCTAGATAACGTTGTGGATACCAATTTGCCGTTTCACTGTAGGCATCATAGTAGCCATATTTACCCCAGACTTTTTTGCCGAGCTGTTTGTCTAGGTATTGTGCAAACTGAATGCTTTCATGTGGGGTGTAAGGCATGGATGACAAAGCTGCTGTCGGCGAGATCACGCCAGGGTCGTTGTCTGGGTGATGTGCATCGTAGCCGTTGATGGAATAGCTGGCCGTCCAGCCCCAGCCTTTATCCGAACCGTAACCTTTATAGCCTTTTGGGTTTAGATCTGCATAAGCCAAATTTATCTTAGCATGGTTGCCTGTCGCTTCCCAATAATCTGCATATTGGTCTTTTAATCCTTTGGGACTCAATCCTAAATAGGAGTAATGTTCCCAGAATAGCGGCCCCACTTCACCTTCTTTGGCATTGTGCTTCAGTACGAGTGGAATGTCATATTTTTTAGCGGAGCTTTTAATTGCACTAGATCTTGCCCAACCCTCATGATACACTTGGGGTGCAATAGGGTAAGTAGGAGAGGAGGCTGCTAAAATATAAGTAATAAGACATTCGTCGTATCCTCTGACAGGGTGATTTTGTTGAAAGTTAAATTTAGGACTCCAATGCCAATAGATAACATTTTGCCCATTTGTATAATGATTCCAATTGATTTCTTTCCATAGTTTATCTGCTTTTTGGGCAACTAGTTGGGCAGAATCATCTTTATCTTTTAGATATTCCCGAATGGCGATTAGGCCTTGGGCTAAGAATGCAGTTTCAACAATGTCACCGCCATTATCTTTTTCACTGAAGGGTTTCGCTGTCCCCAGTTCTCCATCGTACCAGTGTGCCCAGGCTCCTTTAAACCGTTCGATTTTGCCTAGATAATCCATGATGTGATCCAGCTTTTGAACGCCTTGATCCTGGCTGATAAACCCGCGTTCCATCGCGACAATCATACCCATGAGTCCGAAGCCACTACCACCTATGGTCACGACATTACGGTCATTTTGAGGGTAAACACCATCCATATGGATGCGTTCCCTGGCGAGACCGGAAGTAGGTTCGGCACCTTCCCAAAAATATTGAAATGTATGTTGCTGAATATTGGTCAATAGCGAATCTTCATTGATCTTGCTTCCGCTGGTTGAATCAATTTTTGAGGGACTGTCTGGACTGCTATTAGTAGCGTTTTGGCACGAACTGCTGAGAATAAGCGCCAAAGCTATACCGCTAAGTGCTGGATATGCTATTCGTTTTCTCATGGATATGTTGTTTAATTCTTGAAAAAATGTTCAAACGACCATAGGTCGTTTGAACGGAGTTATTTTACTTATATAGTTACCAACCTGTATTTTGCGGCATTTCTGGTGTTTGAATACGTTGATCTTCCGGAATTGGGAAAAGCATCATTTTATCCTGGAACGTTTTTCCATTGGCAGCCATGGCTGTTTTTGCCTGTTTTGTGCGGATGAGATCGAACCATCGATCATGCTCAAATGCTAATTCAAGGCGTCTTTCCTTCCAGATCAATTGACGGAGCTGTGCTTGGTCTGTTGTCGTTACGTTGGCTAATTTTACCCGTGCACGGACAGTATTCAGTGCATTCAGTGCTTCGCTGCTATTGCCAACCTCATTTGCGGCTTCGGCCAGGATAAGATAAATTTCACCTAGACGGAGATAGCGCACGTTTTTATCTGTGTGATCGGCACCCCCATTAGCAGATGAGTATGCTTTCATGTTATACATGGCATTTTCTACACCAGCGTCAATGACGCGACCATCATATAAAGTGGAATTTCTAAAAATAATCGTTGCATCACGACGGATATTGTCGTGCTCAGCATTAAAAGCATTGAGCAGATTTTCACTAGGCGTATTGAAACCCCATCCCAGTTTCACCAAACCACCACGTGGCGCTTGTACTTGACTATATTGTTGGATACCTAATGCGATTGATGTGCCTCTCGCTTGCCATTCAAATAATGATTCTGGACCATTTTCTCCTGCTAACCTCCAAATTTTTGCATAATCTGGTTCAAGGCTGTATCCGCCGGATGTGATGACAGTTTTCGCCATATCAGCTGCTTGTTGCCATTTACTTTGGTATAAATATACCTTAGATAGCAGCCCTTGCGCGGCACCTTTGGTTGCTCTGCCCAAATCTTTTGCCGCATAGGCAGATTTAACAGGTAGGTTGTCTATAGCAAATTGTAAGTCAGCTTCAATATAGGCATAGACCTCCGCAACAGGTTCCCTTTTGATCAAATCGCGCTCTTGGATAGGAACATCGCCCCAGCCGCGTACAAGGTAAAAATAATTTAAGGCACGCAGAAAACGGGCTTCAGCAATCAATCTGTTTTTATAGGTTTCGTCTGTTAAACCAAATTTCTCGGTATATTCAATTGCCTGTGTTGCTCTTCCTATTGATTTGTACCAACGTGTCCACATGGATTTGAATGAACCTGTAGTAGTGGTGTAGGTCAAATTATCGAGATCGGCTTTATCGCCACCATTGTCAGTTGTTGAGCTCCCCTTATCGGCATTGTCGGATATCATATCTGTAATACCGATATAGGAAAAGGAGTAATCCCAAGCAGTGAACATACCATATACACCGTTGACAAATTGCTCTGGGGTAAATACTTGTTCACTATCGTTAGCTTCTACATTTTCTCTTGATGGAACATCAAGAAAACTATTGTCTTTACACCCTTGTAGTGTAATACCTGCACTGAGGAAAATTGCTATATAGAGTTTGTTGATTTTCATTGTTTTCAAAACTAAGGTGATTAAAATTGCATGTTGAGTCCAAATAAGAAATTACGGGTAGTTGGATAAGCAGAAAGCTCGATACCAGAAGTAAGATTTGGACTACCATCGCCTGCTAGTTCAGGAGAGAAACCACTGTAATTCGTAAACATAAATGGATTTTGAGCTGTTACGTACAGTCGTAATTTGGATTTAGAACTATATAGGTTATTGAAGGTGTATCCAAGAGTGATATTGTTTATACGAAAATAGCTGCCTGATTCCAGATAATAGCTAGAAGCCCAGTAGGCATGTTCAGCACCTGGGTGTACATTGGTTGAACCTGCACCTGTCCAGCGGTTTTCAAATGTTTCCAAAGTGATATTTTCCCCAGCATCCTGTCTAACACTTTTAAGGCCGTTATAAACTTTATTGCCAGCGACACCATATCCTGATACATTAAAGTCTATCATTTTGTAGTTGATGCCTAGGTTGATTCCATAAGTAGATGTAGGCAAGAATGATCCAAAAAACTTTTTATCTCTCGAATCAATTACCCCGTCATTATTTTGGTCCTTAAATTTTAAATAACCGGGTTTAGCTACACCGAATGATGGATTTGAAGCAATGTCATTGGCATCTTGGAAAACACCAATAGATTCAAACATCCACCAACCATAAATGGGCTGGCCAACACGGAGTTGTTTGGTTATTTCTCCGTTATTTAGACTTCCTCCTGTCGCACCATCGTAAGCAGGCTGCACGTCTGTTACTTTGTTTTTATTATATGCATAATTCACGCCTACGGTATAGCTAAAATCAGGACTTATGCTTTTGTTCCAATTGAGAACAACCTCGACGCCCTGATTTAACACCTTGGCACCGTGGGCATAGAAGTTCTGCTCGGAAGGAGAAGTTAATGTAGGGGTTACATTTAAGATCGTGTTTGTATTTAGCTTGTGGTAGTAATCGATAGATCCCGATAAGTTATTATTGAGGAAAGCGAAATCGATGCCTGCACCTGTTTCACGGGTTACCTCCCAAGAAACATCTACAGCTGGAGTTCCATAAGCACTGCCATAAACCAGATCTTGCTCTGGACCAAAAACATAATTGTAAGTCGAAGCACCGGGGCTATTCATAATTGTGGAAACATTTAGTGGAATATCTTGGTTACCTAATTTACCCCAGTTACCTCTAAGTTTTAATAAATTTATCCAAGATGCATCTCTCATAAACTCTTCATTGGATATATTCCATCCCAGACCGACTGATGGGAAAGTTCCCCAGTATTTGCCTGTGTTTTTAAAAACACTGGAACCATCACGACGCAATGTACCCGTAAAATAATAACGGTTGTCATAGTTGTAAGCGATACGACCAAAGTATGATGCCAATGCTCTAGGAGTATAATAAGTTTGTCCAGATATCAATTGATATTCATCTGACGCTAAATCAATATTCCAATATTGTTCTTGGTTAGGTACACTATAACCAGTTTGGCTATTCATGCTATTGATATCGTATTTTTCACGAGACATACCTAATACGGCTTCTATATGGTGTTTATCAAAACTTTTGTTAAAAGTTAAGAAGTTTTCCCAAGACCATCTGAACTGCTCTAGATTTTCGTACTTAAGACTATTGTTGGCAAAAGCGACATTTCCCGCACCACCTTTTTCTTTGTCCGCATAGAAATCTGCTTCCGATTTTAATGGATTAGCATTTAGGTAGTTTTGTTTGATGTTGACAAAGTTTCGGTCTTTTGAATAGAATTTATTTCCGCCAATTCGTGAATTGATTTTTAAATAATCTGTTATTTTAAATTCTCCTTCAAAACTTCCTTGTAAACGCAACGTATTTGTCAATTGATTTTGACGAAGTACTTCATAGACTGGATTGCCTTGCGAGTTTAAATTCCCTAGACTTTCGCCCGGACCTGTTTCCAGTCCAACTACCCCCGTGGTTGTATTGACACTGTTCGTGCCATACCGACCATTGTCATACATGACAGGTACCAATGGAGATTGTCTATAAGCTGTAGTAAATGCGCTATAGGGTTTAGGAGTTGCTTTGGTCAATGTCAAATTGATGTTTTGGCTAAATTTAAGACGGTTGTTGAATAGCTTGTAGACATTGTTATTGCGGATCGTGTTCCGTATAAACTTTGATCCATCAAGTATGCCATTCTCCGTGTAATTATTTGCAGATAGAAAATAATCTATTTTCTCGTTTCCGCCCGAGATATTGACAGCGTTATTAAAAACTGTTCCCGTTTTTAATATTTCATCGTACCAATCTGTATTGGTTGTTTGTGTCGTATCTAATGCATAACTTCCGTTAACCGATTTCAAAAACTCATTCGCATAAGTGATGAATTGTCTTGAATTAGCCATCTTAACCCGGTTAAGAATTTTCTTCATTCCGGCATAACTCTCGTAATTTATGTTTGTTGTTCCGGTTTTACCTTTCTTCGTCGTAACGATAATAACACCATTTGCGGCCCGAAGACCATAAATTGAAGCCGAAGATGCATCTTTCAAAACATCCATGGATTCGATATCGGATGGATTGATATTATTGATGTCCGTCTGTGCGATACCATCAACGATATAGAGTGGATTTCTTCCGCCTAGAGCTGTTCCCAGACCTCTGACAATAACGTTGGGTGAGGAACCTGGAGCTTCGTTCGCAATAATATTGATACCGGCAGCTTTACCCTGTATGGACTGCATAGCAGACATGGCCGGTTGCTTTGTAATATCGGATGATTTCAAGGAGCTGATCGATCCGGTCAGATCCGCTTTCTTTTGCGTACCGTAACCGATAACCACAACCTCTTCCAGTGCTTGGTTTTGATTTTCTAAGAATACATTGAGTTGCGTTTGATTGCCAATGTAGACGGTTTGTGTGCGATAACCCAGAAAGTTAAAGACCAATGAGTCGGTAGGAGAGGCGTTGATTTGAAATTTCCCCGTTGCGTCGGTTTTTGTAGCTACTGCTTTCCCTTTGATACTGATGGTGACGCCTGGCATGGAGATCATGCTTGAGCCATCTTTGACCACTCCTTGTATGGAAGTTTGTCCATAGGCAACAGATACGACCATGGATGTCAAAAATAATGCGGATAGATTCCTCATATCGTTAATTTTTGGTGTTTGTTTAAAATACGTTGGTTATTTCCCTGAAGCAAATATGTTGATGTAGTACAACTTTGCCAAAGTTTAACATTTTCACATCACTACTACATGAAATTTTAGCTTGCTCAGTTTGCCTTTTTTTGTATTTTATATTTTTGATAGTCAGTTTTTTATGTTGCTTTTTTATGCAAAATAACACGAGCTTTAGTGTGTTTTATACACTAAAGCTCGTGTGTGGTAATGATGTAGTGTTTGTGATGGGAATTTAACGTTCCATCAGGAATTCAGAGAGGTTTTTGTCTGTGGGAATGCCCAGCTTTTTGCGTAATCGATAGCGTCTAATCTCGACACCGCGCGTACTAATGTTAAGCAATGAGGCGATTTCCTTACTCGACATATTGAGCCTTAAGTAGGCGCATAGTTTAAGGTCATTGGGGACAAGATCAGGAAACTCTTGTTTCAGTTTCTTGAAAAAATTCTCATGTGATTCGTTAAAGCTTCTTTCAAAAATATGCCAGTCACGATCGTCATTATGGGCATCGTCGATGAGCTTGTTTATTTTTTTCAATTCATCTGAACTCAGTTTGTTGCCGTCAGCATCTCTAAGTTGTTTTAGCTCGTCGTGTAAATTGTTCAACATCTCATTTTTGTAAACGATATTGAGTGCCGCATTGGCCAGTTCTTTATTTTTTAATTGAAGCTGATCTTCTAATTGCTGATTTTTAAGTTTGATCCAGGCCTTCTCTTTTTGCTCCGTTTCGCGTTCCAAGGCAATCTTTTTCTCTTCCAGCCATTTTCGCCGTATTTGAAACTGACGCTTGCGCTCCCGCTGAAGATTAAGTCGATAAGCTAAATAGATGAGCGCTAGCATAGCCAGTACATAGCATGTCTTTGCCCACCAGGAGAGGTACCATGGATACCGAATAGTAAAGGAAAAAGTTTGGATTTCTGAAACCAAGCCCATATTGTCCCTCGCCCTTATTTTAATTTGAAATTTTCCATAAGGTAGATTCGTGAAATCTTGATAAGCAGTCTCACTCCATTCGGACCAATTGTCCGAGTAACCTTCGAGATAATATTGGTATTGAATCGGTGATGACGAATAATATGGACTTGAAAAGCTAATTCTAAGATTATTGTCCGATGATGATAGTTTAAACGCTGAATCTGGAATAATAACCTGTCCTGTTGTCAAGTTGATAAGTTGTGCTATTTGTGGAAGTGGCAACCGATATTTTTGTGATTTATCGGAATGACGATAGATCGCAAATCCATCATCTAAACCGATGAGATAGTATTGGTTTTCAATAGGGAGAATGTTTTCATAGTTATTCATCATTCGATCCTGTAAGGGGCTGAGCAGATTGGAGTCAATATGAAGTTTGCCCTTACTGTCAAAATCTACTTTAGCAATTTTAGTCTTCTGAATAAACCAGTAGCTGTTTGTATTGATTGGTATGACCTTATTTGAATTTTTATAGGTGCCTAATGCTGTGTTTAATTCATCGGCATAGCTGAATCTTTTTACAATATTGTCGAACTGGAGAAATCCGCTGTCTGTCGCAAATACAAGATTATTTTCTAATGTGTAAATCCCCGTAAATTGCCTTTTTGAAGCGATACTGTCCTGTTTGGAGGAAAATAAAATGTTTGCCTGTTGGAAATTCGCATCAAATCCGAGTAGTTGTATCTGGCCCCAATCGCCAATCCAAAAGGTATGGTTATCTTTTTGCGCTAAAAACCGAACCGGTTCTTTAACGCCAGCGAATTGCTGGACGAACTGGAGTTTAATGCCATCGAAAGTGAATTTCGAAAGGCCTGTATAGTTGCCTTGAAGGATGTTTTTCGTGCCAAATATAGGCTTGAATATCCAGCCGCCAGTGATCTGTGAAATCTTTTCGAGTCGCCCATTAACCAATTTGAAGGTTCCATCATTATGTCCACAAATCAACTCATCACCAAATAGCGCTAATGTCCAAACCTGACCATTAGAATTTGGAATCTGGGAGAAATTCAATGAATTGTAATTGGTCAATCCTTTCCATTCACTTGAAAATAATCCCTTATTAGTTCCAAGATAGATTTTTCCCTGATAGATAATTGATGTATAAACCGTCCCAATTTTTCCGACAAAATCTGTGTAAAATGATAAAGGGGAGTTGATTTCAATGCGGTCTATACCATTATCCAGTCCCACCCATATATTCTTCTGATTGTCCTTCACAATACTGAGTACGGTATTGTTTTGGAGACCATTGTTTTTATTGATATGCTGAATGACCTGACCATTTTTATTGATGACAATAACACCGTTTTGGATGGTGCCAAAAGCATATTGTCCGTCATAGAGGTATAAGCCATTGTTTATTTGTGATTGGCTCAAGAGCTGGTTTGCCGGAACAGACCAGGGTAGGATGGTTCCATCGGCTTTCATCAGGTAAAGGCCGTTTCGCGAAGTAGCAATAAGCGAGGTCGTTGCGTCGAAAGGTAAGATGGCAAGTACATTTTTGTCTTTCAAGGCATCTTTTCCTTTTACAGGGATAAGTTTATCCTGTTTAAATTCATGCAGACCACTTGGCAGCTGTTCGAAAAATAGCTTGTTATTGAGCTGATGCGGAAATAAAAAGGGTTCACCTTTAGCCGTTAGCTGCCGGATACGATTGTTTTCCCAAATATAGGATTTGGAAAATGTATGAAAAAATACCCGTTGGCCCTCAACAATGATTTTCCAGATTTCTTCGTTTGGAAAATAGGTTTTGTCCTGCACAAGTTTAGAGAGACTATGATAGGACAAGTTTCCGAAAGGTTTGGAAGTCCAATAGCCAAATTCACCTCTTCCACCTGTGTAAATCTTTCCGTCTTTACCTATTGCAACACTTCGGACTGTTGAGTGATTTGGTAGTGGAAAGATACGCCAATATTGTCCATCAAATTGTAACAGCCCCTCGGTATTTGCACTATAAATGCGACCATCTTTATCGACTGCCAAAGACCAGTTCTGATTTCCAGCCTTGTATTGGTCTTTTTTGTACTGTTTTACAAAAGGTGTTCCTGTAGGTATGATTGTCTGGCAATAGCCAGGGTGCATTAAAAAAAATAAAATGCTGCAAAACCAAAAGATATAGACGTTACTATATTTTTTTGTTGTCATCGACTCCCTCACTTTAAACTGATTTTGGGGACAATATATCGATTTTATCGCAGAATTGATAATCTCCCTCGTCGTACGGAGCGCTGGGAGCTCCGGCAGATCTCCATCTTATTTTGGAGCTGAACCGATGGAACCATTTAATCGTGTTGAAAATCAGGAATGAAGCCATTTATTCCACCTATTTGAACAAAAAATACTCCTTTTGCTGTGAACGATTTTTGATATTTGAGTTCATTTACTTCGTTAAATAACCAAATAAACCAAAACAACTATGATAACACCGATAACCAAAACGGTAGGGAAGGGGTTACTTTTATTTTCGTTGATGAGCATGTCTGCACCAGTGGTGCTTGCCCAATCGCAAATAAAGATATCCGGAAAAGTAAGCTCCTCAACAGGCGAGCCTCTTGCGGGGGTTACAGTACAGATAAAGGGGGTGAAAAACGGCACTGTAACCGATGGAGCCGGCAATTATCAGATTCTTGCGCGAGATATTGATGTCCTGATATTTTCGCTGGTAGGCAAAGAGAAGGCCGAAGTCCAGGTCAATAAGAAAGATCACATTAATCTCGTTCTCCAGGAGTCCAGTAGTCTGATTGACGAAGTGGTTATTGTAGGCTATGGTACCCAGAAAAAAAGTAATTTAACCGGTGCTGTTGCTGCTGTCGATGGTAAGGTGCTTAACAAACGTATCGCTACAAATCCAACGCAATTACTTCAAGGTCGCATGCCCGGACTTCGTGTTACGCAAGGATCAGGAGAAGCAGGGAATGAAAATGTGAATCTCCAGGTACGTGGATTGGGGTCGTATGGCGCCTCTTCCGCGCCATTGGTTATCGTAGATGGTATCCCCGGAAGTTTGGAAAATTTAAATCCTCAAGCAATCGAGAATATCACCGTATTGAAAGATGCTGCCTCAGCCGCTATCTATGGGGCAAGAGCAGCAAATGGGGTTATTCTTGTGACAACAAAACAGGGTAAAGCTGGAAAAACACAACTGAGCTACGATTATAATGTCGGAATTACCAAAGCCTCAGCTCTTCCAGACCTCGTGTATAATTCCGTTGATTATATGAACCTGTATAATCAGGCAAATAAAAACTCCGGTGTCACAAATCCAAATGCTTCCTTTAGCCAGGAGATGATTGATGCCTACAAAAATGCAACAGATAAAAAATTATATCCCGATTTTAACTGGTTGGATGCTGTCTTTAGAACAGTCCCGGTACAGACGCACAATTTAAGCTTAAGTGGTGGTGCAGGGGGAACAAATTACAACGTCATACTGGGCTACGTCAATCAGCCTGATATTATGATCGGGACTTCTTTTAAAAAGTATAATCTGCAGCTTAACCTAGGCTCTAAAATCAATGAACGGATAAGTTTTGGTTCAAGCATCACCTTGAATTATGGCGATCGGAAATACCCCAGAAATGGTAGTGAAGATCAGTTTTTGTCTACCATCAGTCAATCACCACTTTATGGACCTGTATTACCAGATGGTAGTGGTCGTTATACGTCTAGGGCATATCCTTTTCAGTCCCCAAATAAAAACCCTGTTGCAGTTGCTGAAAATGCATTTACAAGACTGAACAATTATTTTATGCAAGGCAATATTTTTTTAAATGTGAAAATATTGGATGGGCTGGATTGGAAGACTAGCGGCGGATTGACGTATGGCTTTACAAAAAACTATACCAACAAACCTGTGATTAATCAATACATGTGGTTCGCCAAAACTGATGACCTACCCGCCAGACAACTTGATGTAGGTGGTCAAGGGCTAGAAGTAACGGACGACAACAATGTGTACCCGGTGGGCTATACACAACTGACTTACGATAAGTCTTTTGGAAATCATAACATGAAAGTACTGGCAGGAACCCAGGCAGAATATAATAAAACGCAAAAATTGTTCGGAAGTAGGTTGCAATTTCCCAACAATGATTTGCTTGAGCTTGATGGCGGCGGAGCTGGCCAACAGTCTAATAGCGGTGTAACCAATGAATGGTCATTAAGGTCTTACTATGGTCGATTAAACTACGACTACAAAGGCAAGTATCTACTCGAAGGTAATGCGCGTTACGACGCGTCTTCACGTTTTCCTGAAAATAGAAAATGGGCATTTTTCCCTTCGTTATCCGGAGGTTGGAAAGTTTCGGATGAAACCTTTTATGGACCGAAATTGAAGGCGGTCGTTAATGAACTAAAATTAAGAGCCTCCATTGGAACACTGGGTAATCAGAATATTGGTAACTATCCTTATCAGATTGTTTACAATTCTTCTTTTGCTTATCCTTTTGATGAAACACTCCAACAAGGGGCTCGTCAGGTAGCCATGGCTAATGACAGGATCAAATGGGAGAGTACCAAAGTCCTGGATTTCGGTGTGGACTTCGGACTATGGAACAACAAATTGACCGCTTCTTTCGATTGGTATAACAAAGTAACATCAGATATTTTATCCGCATCTACGGCTTTCCCTTCTTATATTGGGCTGACTGCACCGACCGTAAACTATGGTGAATTGCGTAACAGAGGTATAGAGCTCGGTCTTCAGTACCGTGATAAAATTGGAGCGGTATCGCTGACCCTCAATGGAAATATTCAGGCCAATCGCAATAAGGTGATGAAATATGGAGCCGAACGTATCTCGGGCAATACCATTATCCGGGAAGGTTTACCTTATGGTAGTTTTTATCTTTTGGAGAACACGGGTATATTCCGATCTAAGGAAGAGGTGGCAGCCTCTCCGGTGCAACAGATTCCAGCACAACCGGGTTATCTGAAATTTGCCGATGTAAATGGCGATAAAGTTGTGGACAATAATGATCGTATTGTCGTGCCGGGCGCTTATCCAGATTTCGATTATTCCTTTAATGCGACGGCTGTATGGAAGAATTTTGATTTTACAGCCTTTTTCTTCGGTTCTCAGGGGCAAAAAATATTTGTAAGTGAATGGGGAATAGTCCCTTTCAGGCAAGGTGGTACATTCACCCGCGACTGGATGGACGCTTGGACTCCAGAAAACCCCAATGCATCGCTTCCAATCGTTGGTGCTGAAAATACCCCTGCCGCAAATAACGTACGGACCGCGTCGACTTTCTTTTTAAAAGATGGATCGTTCCTGCGTCTTAAAAATATTCAGGTAGGCTATTCTATTCCACAGAGCACCTTGTCCAAAGCTGGTATTTCTGGCCTTCGCATCTATTTTGCGGCGGATAACCTGGTCACATTCTCCAAGTTCCCCGGTTTAGATCCCGAACGCGGCGTTTCATCAAGCGGTGGTGCAACATCAGGGCGTTATGTGACTCATCCTCAGAATAAAGTATTCGCATTTGGAGCGAGCATCACATTCTAATCTAGTGGTAACTAAAAAAAATTAAAGATGAAAAATAGCGTAAAAAAAACATATCTATACCTAAGCTTAGCTGCCCTAGCTTCACTAGGTAGTTGTACAAAAGATTTTTTAAATAAAAACCCAACGGATAAAATTTCGGAATCAACCTTTTGGAAAACGCAGACTGATGCTGATTTGGCACTATCGGGCTGTTATGAATTTCTTTGCCGGGGATACAATTCGACATCTTCATCGAATGCACGCGGTGGTTGGGGGGGAGCAAGTATGTTTTGGGATGGGCTTTCAGACGATGCCTTTGTGTCCAGTACCTCCAATAACTTCAATATTATTTCGCGATCCGGAATCTCCTCAACAACCGGCGGAATGCAATCTGAGGGGTATGAGATTTCGTATCAGGCCATTGCGGCATGTAATAAATTGATTGCCAATATTGACCGCATTACAAGCATGAGCCAGCAGGACCGTGACCGATATAAAGCAGAGGCTCGTTTTATCCGCGCCCATTACTACTTTTTGTTGACCAATCTGTACGGTGATGTGCCATTGACTTTAGAACCCCTAGGTATGGACGATGCGAGTATTCGGCTGGGTAGAACACCTAAAACTAACGTTGTCGAAGCGATTTTAGCAGATTTAGATTACGCGAGTGAAAAACTGCCAAATACAGGCTATAATGGACATGCGGTGAGAGGATCTGCATTAGGTTACAAAACAAAGGTGTTATTGACTGCAAAAAAATGGGCCGAGGCAGCGGCAACAGCGAAGATTGTTATGGATGAAAACAAGTTTTCGATCTATCAGGGTGGTTACCGTGATCTGTTCCGAAAACCTGGACAAAATAACAATCCTGAAATCATGTTCTCCGCTCGATTTTTACCACCCAATATGTATAGCCCGGCAGATATGATGTATTCTTATCTGAAGACGATACAACCGTTGGGGTATCTGGTGGATTCTTATTACGCCATTGATGGAAAGGATATTAAAGAATCGACGGTTTACGATGCTAAAAATCCTTACGAAAATAGAGATCCACGGTTGAAGTCGACAATCATGTACCGCGGTGTGTGGCGAGGTACCACAGCATCTTCTGCTTTTGATCCGGTTGCCGAAGGGGTTTTGGGTGGTTTTTTACCGAGAAAATATATCAACGAATCGAAATGGCCAACAAGTTACGCGACACAAAGCGATCAGGATTGGGTATTCTTACGTTATGCAGATATTTTATTGATGTACGCAGAAGCGAAAAATGAAAGTGCCGGGCCTGATCAGACAGCCGTAGACGCATTGAATAAGGTAAGATCCAGGGCTGATGTGAAAATGCCGCTCGTACAGTTTAGCGGTTCCTTGACAAAAAATGAATTCCGCGATATTATCCGTCATGAACGGAGGATTGAATTGGCTTTGGAAGGGCAACGTTATTTTGACTTGAAACGCTGGGGGATGATCAAAGAGGTGATGGATAAAACCAAGGATCCAGATGGAGCTTCGCGGTTATTTATGGCCAGAGATACTTTATGGCCAGTACCTCAATCTGAGGTAGATATGGCCAAAAGTTTAGGGAATGACAATTTTAAACAAACACCAGGTTTCTAAATGAAGAACTGTGAAAAATTAAGGTATGAAAGCTCTATATAAAATGTTGCTGGCACTTGTCCTCATCATGGGAATGAGTAAGGGATTATTGTATGCGCAAGTAAATCGCTTGCCCGATAGTGTACGTATGAAATGGTGGGAGGAGGCCCGGTTTGGCATGTTTATCCATTGGGGAGTATATGCGCAGTTTGGCGGTGTTTATCAGGGGCACGAACAGGCACGTGGTGGAGCAGAATGGATTATGAACCGCTCTAAAATTCCGGTTGATGAATATCAGGCGATGGCAAAGCAATTTAACCCCACGCAGTATAATGCAGACGAATGGGTACGCATGGCGAAAGATGCCGGGATGAAATACTTGATTATCACGGCCAAACACCACGATGGTTTTGCGCTCTTTGAAACAAAAGCGAGTAAGTGGAATATGGTGGATGCGACGCCTTACGGAAAAGATGTTTTGAAACCTTTGGCCGAAGCCTGCCGAAAATATGGCCTGAAACTTGGCTTTTATTACTCACAGGCGCAGGATTGGAATAACCCTGGTGGATCGGCTGCCCGTAAATTAATGCGAGAAGGCTGGCCTAATCCAGATTCAACCCGTATAGATGATTACACACTAGCACATCATGGCCATTGGGATCCCAAACAAGAAACAGCGAGTTTTAGTGACTATATTAAAAATGTATCTGTACCTCAGGTCAAAGAATTGTTGAGTAACTATGGGGATATTGCTGTGCTATGGTGGGATACACCAACCAACATGACCGACGAAGCCGCAAATATGCTTCAGAACCAATTGGCATTACAACCCAATATTATCACAAATGATCGATTGAAACGGCCTAATTTTCCCGGCGATACAAAAACGCCGGAGCAAAAAATTCCAGATTGGAGTGAACTCGAAGGCAAACATTGGGAAACCTGTATGACCATGAATGGCACTTGGGGCTACCGCACATCGGATCATAAATGGAAGTCTGCCGAAACCTTGATCCGCAATCTCGTTGATATTGCTTCCAAAGGTGGAAACTACCTGTTGAACGTTGGTCCAAAACCCGATGGATCCTTTCCACAGGAGAGTATAGAACGTTTGGCTGTAATTGGCAAATGGATGAAAGCCAATAGTGAAGCAGTCTACGCGACCAAGAGCAGTCCTTTACAGCCATTTGAATGGGGGAGATGTACCATGAAGGAAGATGGAAAGCGGACTTATTTGTATGTCTCTGTATTTGACTGGCCAAAAAATGGGATAGTTGAACTTCCGATTGAAAATAAAGTTTTAAAAGCTCGTCTTTTAGCAAATAATCAAGTGTTAAAGGTAAAATCGAATGCCAATGGTATTCAGATTGCCGTGCCTGAGCAAGCCATTGATGCTGTTGCTACAGTGATTAAGATCGAAGTGGCTGGCAAATTTAAGCGCGAAAAAGGGCCCGGAGCAAAGAACATGAAAACTGGAGCTTTGGACGAGTAAGGCCGAAGATGAAAAGCAGATACTAAAATAGCATAATGAAGAAAAGTAGATTGAATAAAATAGTTGCGTTGTTGCTGACTTTTGGAGTTGCTCAGCTCCACGCTCAGGAAGTTAAGCGGATTGATCAAGGCTGGGATTTCTTAAAGAGCGATCTGGGGGGGATCTGGGAAGCTGTAAGACCGGTGGGAGCCGGTAATCCCGAGTCTGTCCCACTTTGGGAGCAGATAAATCTGCCGCACTGTTATAATGCGCTGGACGCTGTTGATCCAGCTATCAATTATTATCAGGGGCCAAGCTGGTACAGAAAATCGCTGGAGATCGATAACCCCTATTTAAATGGTTACACCCTTCTTCATTTTGAAGGAGCCGGACAAAAGACAGCTGTTTATATCCATACAATTAAAGTTGGGGAGCACGTTGGCGGATACGACGAATGGACTGTGGACATTACAGATGCCGTTGAAAAGTTTAAAAAAACAGCTGCTTTTAAAAAACAGTTTAAGGGCAAAATACCGCTTTCAATTCGTGTGGATAATTCACGTGATCTCGAAATGATCCCTTCTGATCTGTCTGATTTTAACGTCTATGGAGGTATTTACAGACATCTAAACCTCAAATATGTTCCGCAGACAGCTTTGGAGCGTGTATTTGTTGAGGCGTCGGTAGGGGCCGATGGTAAGCAGGGAGTGGTCAACGTCCGCGGACGGCTGATGCCATTTTCGGCTCAGGCAAATTTTGAAGTCGAAACGCAGCTCTATGACCCTGCTGGAAAAATCGTGCAAACCCAGCAACCAAAAGTTAATAAGGGAGCATTAAATCTTGAATTTGGACAATTCCTGGTTAAGAAGCCACAGCTTTGGAGTCCTGATCAACCGGCTTTATACCGCTTAGTTACGACAATCAAAAGCAATGGACAAGTATTTAAAGAAGAGAGCATCTTTGGCTTTAGACATGTAGCGTTTAAAGAAAAAGGTCCTTTTCTGCTGAACGGGAAAAGGCTTTTGCTTCGCGGTACCCATCGTCATGAAGACCATGCCGGTGTTGCTGCAGCAATGACTGACGATCAGATTCTACAAGAGATGAACCTAATGAAAGAGATGGGCGTAAACTTTATACGCTTGGGACATTATCAGCAGAGTCGTAAAGTGCTTGAGGCCTGTGATAGTCTGGGTATCTTGGTTTGGGAAGAGATTCCATGGTGCAGAGGTGGATTAGGTGGTGAGGTCTACCAACTTCAGGGAAAACGGATGTTAACCAATATGATTGAACAGCATTATAATCATCCATCGGTCATTATCTGGGGGCTTGGTAATGAAAATGATTGGCCCGGTGATTTTACGGAGTTTGATCAGGCGAAGATAAGGGCCTATATGAGTGAACTCAATGGCTTAGCTCATCAATTGGACCCGAGCCGGAAAACAGCGATACGACGTTGTGATTTCTGTAAAGATATTGTTGATGTTTATTCGCCCTCCATTTGGGCGGGTTGGTATAGAGGTGTTTATACCGACTATAAAACAGCGTCCGAAGAAGAAATGAAAAAGGTAAAACATTTCCTTCATGTGGAGTGGGGCGGGGATAGTCATGCAAGACGACATGCAGAAGACCCTGATCGCGCTTTAGCTAAAATCAAAGGTGATGGCACAACAGATGAACGGGCAGGCGATGCGTCGCTCATTGGTGGTGCAGCACGGGTTTCTAAAGATGGCGATTGGAGTGAAAGCTACATCTGTAATCTCATCGATTGGCACTTAAAGGAACAAGAAACAATGCCTTGGCTCACGGGAACAGCCTATTGGCCATTTAAAGATTTTTCAACTCCGGTACGGCCAGACAATCCGGTGCCTTATGTTAATCAGAAGGGTGTTGTTGAACGGGATTTTACCAAAAAAGAATCGTACTACGTATTCCAGTCGTATTGGACCGCGAAACCAATGCTGCATATTTATGGCCATACTTGGCCGATCCGTTGGGGTGAAAAAGAGGAGTTGAAAATGATAAAGGTATATTCCAATGCCAGTGAGGTTGAGCTTTTTGTCAATGGAGAAAGTCAAGGATTAAAGAAAAGGAATAGCCAAGATTTTCCAGCGGCAGGTTTGCGCTGGATGGTGAAACTGAACGAAGGAAACAATCAGATTAAAGCTGTCGCGAAAAACGGACGGGAAATTCTAGTGGATGAAATTGAACAGCAATATCAGACAAAAAAATGGGGTAAACCAGCCAAATTGCTTGTCGAACAGATTGCTGCGGAAGGCGAAGTGATCACTGTGCAAGCCCAAATTGTGGACGATACCAATACCCCCTGTCTCGATGCAAAGGATTGGATCTATTTTGGTTCAACAGGCGATGGTCAGTTGATCGTCGATCAAGGCACTTCTACGGGGTCGAAAAAAGTACAGGCCTACAATGGTCGTGCATTAATTAAACTTCGACTGCCTTCGGGGAGCGCAGTGGTATCGGGCCAGATGGAAGGATCAAAGAGTACCTTGTTAACGATAGAAAAATAACACAAGATGTTAAAAGCAACGAATCATTTGAACTTCTTTTTACTGCTCGGCCTCCTGGGGACGATTGCTCCATGCCGTGCACAAAGCAATTCGCCGCAGCTGAAGCTTTGGTATAATCAACCGGCCACACTGTGGGAAGAAGCACTGCCACTTGGAAATGGCACAACAGGAGCGATGGTCTTTGGAGGGCTAAGTAAAGATCGATTTCAAATTAACGATAATACGCTGTGGTCGGGTGAACCCGATGCGGGTAATAACTCCAATGGCCCGCAGGTCTTACCCCAGGTGCGCCAAGCCATCTTTGCTGGAAAATATGAAGAGGCAGCAGTTCTTTGGAAGAAAATGCAAGGACCTTATTCTGCTCGGTATCTACCCATGGGCGATTTATGGTTGGACTTTCATCAGGACGAAAAAAAGGTCAAAGATTATAAACGGGAGCTGGATCTTGAACGAGCGATCAATCAGGTGAGCTATTCGTATCAAGGTGTTCGATACCAAAGGGAAAGTTTTGTCAGCTTTCCGGATAAAGCATTGGTGGTTCGATTGAAAGCGGACAAGAAAAAATCAATTACCTTGGATCTTTCCTTGACCAGTAAGCTCAGATATAGCGTTTCGACCCAAGGGGATAATCAACTGACCCTTCAGGGTAAGGCGCCGAGTTTTGTCGCCAATAGGGATTATGAACCCCAACAGGTGGTGTACGATAGTGTTGGCGGAAGAGGGATGACCTTTGCGATGCAGGTCAGTGTAAAAACTACCGGTGGTGTGGTGAAAAAAGAGCCGGATAAGCTTAAAATTATAGGCGCTGATGAGGTGATTTTATTTTTGACAGAAGCGACAAGCTTTAACGGTTTTGATAAGTCTCCGAGTCAGGAAGGTAAAGATGCCACGCTGCTCGCAAAAAACCGCATGAATACGGTCTCCAAAAAGAATTTTCACACCTTACTTGCGAACCATCAAAGGGATTATCAAACGCTATTCAATCGTGTAGCCTTTGCGCTGACCGGTACTTCTGCTCATGATAAATTACCTACAGACCAGCGTGTCATGCAGTTTTCCAAAGGACCGGCCGATTTGGGACTTCTGACGCTGTATTATCATTTTGGACGCTACTTGTTGATTGCCAGTTCCAGGCAAGGAGGAAGGCCTGCAAATTTACAGGGGATCTGGAATGATCATGTGCAGCCACCGTGGGGAAGTAATTACACGACCAATATCAATACAGAAATGAATTATTGGCTTGCGGAAAATACTAATCTTGCAGAATGTCATCAGCCTTTGTTTGATTTTATGGAGGAGCTGGCGATCAACGGGGCTAAAACAGCATCGATAAATTATCATGTCGATAAGGGCTGGGTTGTGCATCATAATTCCGATCTATGGGCTAAAACTTCCCCTCCGGGCGGATATGATTGGGATCCCAAAGGAATGCCACGCTGGTCGGCATGGCCTATGGCAGGTGCCTGGTTGAGCACACATTTATGGGAACACTATCGCTTTACGGGTGACAAAACTTTCTTGAAGGAGAAGGCCTACCCGTTGATGAAAGGGGCGGCCCAATTTATGCTGCAATGGTTGATTGCTGATCCCGGAAGTAAATATCTCGTGACCAATCCTTCCACTTCACCTGAAAATACAATTAAAATAGCAGGTAAAGAATATCAATTGACCATGGCCTCTACCATGGATATGGCGATCATTCGTGAGCTTTTTACAGCCGTTATTCGTTCATGTACGATATTGGGTGTTGATCCTGAATTTAAAACTGCACTAGAAGAAGCGAAGGAAAAGCTTTATCCCTATCAGGTGGGCCAATATGGACAATTACAAGAGTGGTTTAAAGATTGGGATGATCCAAAAGATCAGCATCGGCATATTTCCCACTTATTTGGTTTATACCCGGGCAATCAGATCAGCCTTGCGGAAAACAAGGCTTTGGCTGCGGCCGCCAAGCGTTCATTGCTTTTAAGGGGCGATGTCAGTACCGGCTGGTCGATGGCCTGGAAGACAAATTGGTGGGCGAGGCTTCAGGATGGAAATCATGCCTATAAAATCCTCAAGGATGCCTTAAATTTTATCGATCCTAAATTGGATCGTGCGCAGATGAGCGGTGGTGGAGCCTATCCGAATTTATTTGATGCACACCCACCTTTTCAAATTGACGGGAACTTTGGTGCTACGGCCGGAATGACTGAAATGTTGCTGCAAAGTCACGATGGTGCTGTTCATTTATTGCCGGCTCTACCTGATGAATGGTCTGCTGGGACGATTAAAGGAATTAAGGCCAGGGGAAACTTTACCGTGGATATTGTCTGGAAAAATAACCTATTGACCGAAGCAATGATCATATCCAATATTGGAGGTGTTTGTCGTTTGCGTACACCTTTACCCGTTAAAGTTGTTGGCATCGAATCAAATCAGGCAGTTGTCACAGACAATACGCTATTATATAAACCGGAACAACTACCGTATACGATCGCTGATTCGTCCAAATTGCCATCGTTAGCAGCTGCGAAAACATTCGAAGTTCAATTTGAGACCATAAAAGGTAAACGGTACCGTATTATTCCACTGTAATTCAAAAACCAGGAAAAATGAAATCTAAATCAATTGTTCGCATCATGGGCTGTCTTCTCGGGATCGCAATTTTCCCTTTATTCTTGAAGGCAAAAATTAAGGAAGGCGTTTTTGAGCAGGAGATCATCCAGACGCTGCGTCCTGTTATCATCAAGCAGTCCAAATGGGCAATGAAGCAGAAACCATTGACGGTGACAGCATATAGCGCGGTCCGGAGTGCCGGGGGTATTCATGATTTTTATTCTGAAGGCGATTATTGGTGGCCCAATCCCAAAGATCCAGCTGCACCCTATATCCAACGGGATGGGATGACTAATCCGGCCAATTTCGTTGAACATCGTAAAGCAATGATCCGCTTCAGCCGAATCGTGGGCGCACTGGCCTCAGCCTATCGTTTGAATCCGGATAAAAAATATGTACAGCAGGCACTTCGTCATTTAAAGGCTTGGTTCGTTGATGCTGAAACGATGATGAATCCGAATCTTCTTTACGCGCAGGCTATACAAGGGCGTTTTACAGGACGAGGAATAGGCATTATTGATACCATTCATCTGATGGAAGTTGCACAGGGCGTAAAGATATTTGAAAACGACCCCAATTTTCCACAGGCAGCCAAGGATGCCATACATCGCTGGTTTGCGGCCTATTTACGCTGGCTTACAACGCATCAATATGGTATCGATGAAATGAATGCCGCCAACAACCATGGTACATGTTGGGTGATGCAGGTAGCCGCATTTTCGAGTTTAGTGCAAGACACTGTATTACTCAATACATGTGCAGATCGTTATGCGCATGTGCTGCTGCCGAATCAAATGGAGGCTAATGGTAGCTTCCCGAGAGAATTACAGCGGACAAAACCTTATGGATACGCGTTGTTTAATCTGGATGCGATGGCCATGATCTGCCAGATTTTGTCCAAGACCAACACCTCCCTTTGGCAGTATACATTGTCTGATGGGCGGAACATAAAAACGGGAATTGATTTTATGGTCCCCTATATTGCAGCTAAAGAAAAATGGCCATATCAGAAAGATGTCATGTATTGGGATCAATGGCCAATTGCACATCCGGCACTTGTCTTTTCGGCAGCGGCTTTCCAGAATAAAGACTATCTGCAGCTTTGGGAAAAGCTTGATCATGCACCCGAACAAGAAGAGGTTATTCGAAATTTACCCATTCGCAACCCAATTATATGGCTTTGATTTTCCCAGCCCCCTTATAAAATAACTTAACCATTTCACCTTAAAAACCTACAGATAACATGAATGTTAATGCGACGTCTTTGCGAAGATATACCCTCTTTTTGCGCTTTCGAAATTTAAAAAGGTCATCTATTGCCAAAGCACTCTTTTTGACTGGAATTTTGTGTGCTTTTCAACATGTTGAGGCACAGAGCACAAAGCAGCTGCAAAAAGCTTGGGGGCTTGCAGATCAACAAGCTGAGCTACTTTATAAAGAATTGCAGCTCTTGAAAAAAAGTGATTCATCCTTGGTATCGCCACGTACGCTTTCCTCAGATAACAAACTGGTAGCCGTGAAAAGGGGGGACTGGACCAGTGGCTTTTTTCCTGGCGTCCTGTGGTATCTCTACGAAAAATCGGGAAAACAAAAGTGGAGAGATCTTGCTTCAGAAACGACACGTTCGATCGAAGCGGAGCAATTTAATGGAAAGACCCATGATATGGGCTTTAAGATCTACTGTAGTGTAGGAAACGGTTATCGGTTAACCGCAAATCCACAGTACCGGGAGGTGCTTGTTCAGGCTGCCAAAACGCTGGCAACCCGCTTCAATCCCACAGTCGGCTGTATACGTTCGTGGGATCACAATAGCCATCGCTGGGATTTTCCGGTCATCATCGATAATATGCTCAATCTAGAATTGCTGTTTGAAGCAACCAAACTTACGGGAGATTCTACTTATTATCATATTGCGGTGAGCCACGCCAATACAACGCTAAAAAATCATTTTAGGCCAGATTACAGCACCTACCATGTAATAGACTATAATCCGAAAACAGGAGCTGTGCAGCATAAAAACACCCATCAGGGCTTAAGTGATGAATCGACATGGTCGCGGGGTGAAGCCTGGGCACTGTATGGCTATACGATGTGTTACAGAGAAACTGGAGATCCGAAATATCTGAAGCAAGCCGAAAAAGTTGCGCATTGGCTGTTTTCACATCCCAATATGCCGAAAGACTTGATCCCTTACTGGGATTTCGATGCGCCGAATATTCCAAATGAACCACGGGATGTGTCGGCAGCGACAGTCATAGCGTCGGGGCTGTTGGAATTAAGCACGTATAGCAACCAAGGGAAAGATTATCGTGCAAAAGCACAGACCATATTGGCGAATCTGATAGACAATTACATGTCGCCACCAAATAAAAGTAGAGGTTTTATATTATTACACAGTACAGGATCGAAACCTTCCAATACTGAAGTGGATAAACCATTGAGTTATGCCGATTATTACTTTTTGGAAGCACTGCATCGGCAAGAAGATCTACAGTCCGGAAAAGTTCAATCGGATCTGGTCCGGAAAAATCCAGCGGGACAATTGATCTATTTTCCAGATGCACAGGGAAATGTAATCCCCGACTTTAGCCATGTGGGCTATCATCAAGGTGATCAAAAGCTGCCCAATGTTCCTGTTGTGATTACTGTAAAACCCAGCGTAAATGGCGATGATCAACAAATTATACAGCAGGCTATCGATGCTGTATCTGCAAAACCACTTGATAAAAATGGTTATAGAGGGGCTATTTTGTTGAAAAAAGGCCTGTACAATATATCTGGAAGCTTGGAAATTCACGCCAGCGGTGTCGTGTTGAGAGGGGAGGGCGATGCAATAGGGCAAACCCTGCTTAAAGCTACAGGCCAACACCAACGGAGCTTATTGAAGATTTCAGGTACAGGTAGTTATTCAGTGGACCAGGCAAGAAAACAGTTTGTTAAGAATGGATATGGACCTGTAGGGGCTAAATATGTCCTAATCGATCATGCGAAGGAAAGGAAAGTGGGCGAGCAGGTACTGCTCTCGTATGAGATGAACGACGCCTGGATCGAAGCGCTTCGAATGAACCAAATTGAAAAGAGAGAAGGGACGAAACAGTGGACCGCGCGGGAATATAAGCTAAATTTTGAACGTACTATTTTGGCCATTAAAGGTGACTCTGTATTTTTTGATAATCCCTTGGTGATGGCGATTGATCCGAGGTATGGAAAAGTGGCTGTTATTCCTTACACCTTTGACGGACGTATAAGTGAAGTTGGAATCGAAAATATACGTTTCGAATCCGATTTTGTAAGTGATGAAGACGAAAACCACGGCTGGATTGCAATTGATATGGATAAAATAGCGAATGGTTGGGTGCGCAATATTACCGCGCGTTATTTTGGTTATGCAGCGGTGAGTCTTGGCGCTTTTGCCAAACAGATTACAGTAATGAAGTCGCGGTGTCTGGATGGAAAATCTCAAATTACAGGTGGCCGAAGGTATTCATTCAATAATGACGGTCAGCTTAATTTATTTAAAGAACTTTATACCACGGAAGGACGCCATGATTACGTAACAGGGGCTAGGACCCTCGGTCCAAACGTTTTTAGCCTTTCTAGCGCGGAGCGAACACATGCGGATATCGGTCCACATCATCGATGGGCTGTTGGAACCTTATACGATCAAATCGTAACGGATGGTGAAATTAATGTTCAGGACCGCGGTAACTGGGGAAGTGGACATGGCTGGGCTGGGGTGACACAAGTCTTATGGAATTGTACGGTCAAAAGTGCTGCAGTACAACAGCCCTGGGCTTCCGGACAAAATTTTGCCATAGGAGTAAAGGGAGAAAAAGTAGCTGGAAGATTGAAAAATAGAAATGCTGGTTACTGGGAAAATCAAAACAGAATAATGTCGATCGGCTCACTTTATGAGCAACAATTAAAAGATCGATTAAAGTGATTCTTGTTCGTATTTATTCAATGGAATGATTATTTTTATCATCCATTTCAATTATATACCTTATGATGCCATTACGTGTTTTTATGCGCTGTTTTTGCTGTGCGTTAGCTTTAATTTCTGTTTTGCATGCGCAGGAAAAAAACTATCGTTTTTTACACTTGGATGTCAACGAAGGTTTGTCTCAAGGAAGTGTTTTCGCTATAGCCCAAGATCATTTGGGTTTTATGTGGATCGGTACCCGTGATGGCTTAAATAAATACGACGCCCGAAAGTTTACAATTTATCGCAGTAATCCGCAAGATAGCCTTTCCTTAGAGCACAACTTTATTCAAGCAATTACGGAAGATAACAAAAGGCGGCTTTGGATAGGGACAATGACAGGTCTGAATTTATACAATCGAGAATCAGACAATTTTATCCGTATACCATTACCTACGGTAGAGAGTAGCAGTGGGAAAATGGATGTCAACGTTCACCAGATTTTTCAGGATTCCAACGTTAAGATTTGGATTGCGACAAATATAGGCTTGTACAAGATCAAAGAGGGCCGGCATCCTGAAGCGGAATTGGTCTTCAATGAGATTACCGTTGAAAGAAGCCAGGGAAAAGAATACTATCGTAATTTTCGAACCATGTATGAGGATCGCAGAAAGCGATTATGGTTTTGTACCGATGATGCCATTGTACTCATGCAAGCCGCATCGAAAGATGGAAATAGCTTAAAGGTGCTACGGACTTACTTCAAAGAGAAATCGGTAGATAATAAGGTTAATCAACGGTTTCAGGCTGTTTTGGAAGTTAGTCCAGGTATATTTTGGGTAGGTACAAAATATAATGGTATTCGGATTATCAATGAGAATACAGACGAAATATCCTCGTTAACCGAAGAGGGAAATCATACAGGTTTGGCCAATCAAGATGTGCGGTCCTTAAAAAAAACAGATGATGGAAAGATTTGGATTGGAACATTCAATGGCCTATATGTTTATCAAAACGGAAAATTGCTTTTTATCCAGGCAGACGATGGAAATCCCAATAGCTTAAGCAATAATTCCATTCGCCCTATATTTCAAGATAAGCGGGGGTCTATTTGGATTGGAACCTATTTTGGAGGGGTTAATATTTATGACAAGGATATTCCTAATTTTCAGAATTTCACCCATCAATCTAAACGCAATAGCTTAAGTTACAATGTGGTGAGTGCATTTGTTGAAAATGCTATGGGAGAACTGGTGATTGGAACTGAGGGGGGAGGATTAAATTATTTTAATCGGCGTACGAATTCTTTTTTTAGTGAACGTCACGATAAAAATAACCTGAATGGCCTAAGTCATAATAATGTGAAGTCTATCTGTTTAGATAAGGAAGGGAATTTATGGGTAGGTACTTATGATGGTGGGTTGAATTTAAGACGAAAGGGACAGCAAGGCTATGAACATTTTCGTTTCGACCCCAATGTAAGTAATGGCCTGGCAAATAATAATGTGTATGCGATCTTAGAGGATCGCAATGGCGATATTTGGATTGGCACTTTCGGCGGAGGACTACAGGTACTTCGTAAAAACCAGAAAGTAGGAACTTTCCAGACATTTAACGTTGCCAGAAAGCAGTTGAGTTCCAATATGGTGCGCGCTTTACTGGAGGATTCAAAAGGTAATCTATGGATTGGTACTTCAAATGGTTTAAATATAAAATTAGCAGGGACCGATAAATTTGTTTCCTTTCTAAATGACAAGAAGGATTCCCTTTCAATTAGCGGAAATGATATTGTGAGTATCCATGAAGATCGGAAAGGACATATTTGGATCGGTACGTATATGGGCGGGCTGAATCTTTATCTTCCAGAGAAGAAAGCGTTCAAAAGGTTTAATGAGCGAAACGGATTGCCGATCAACAATGTTTTTGCTATTCTAAGTGATCTGAAAAACAAATTGTGGTTGAGCACAAATACGGGGATTTCTTGTTTCGATCCCCTATCTGGTCATGTACGAACCTATACGAAGATCGATGGTCTTCCCGGTAACGAATATATTCAAAATGCAGCAGCAATGTTGCGGGACGGAAAACTTGCCTTTGGAAGTTTCTCTGGCTTCACCCTATTTAATCCGGATAGTTTAAGTGTCAATAATTACATTCCCCCCATTCAGTTTACGGAGTTGAAATTATTCAATAAAACAGTTCTCCCGGGCCTCGATGGTGTTATTCCTAAAGATATATCCATGATGGATGAATTAATTCTTGATCACAATCAAAATGTTTTTAGTTTGGAATTCAGTGTATTGAATTATGTTCATCCGGAGAAAAATCAATATGCTTATTTTCTAAAAGGCTTTGACCAAGACTGGAATTATGTGAGCAATCCCGTGGCTACTTATACCAATTTAGACCCCGGTACTTACGAGCTTTGGGTAAAAGGGGCCAACAACGACGGGGTATGGAACGAAAAGGCAACAGTTTTGAAGATTAAAGTGCTGCCCGCGCCATGGAGGACATGGTGGGCCTATAGCGGCTATTTTCTTCTTTTTGCTGCGGCCAGTTTTTTGGTTATCCGATTTTTCCACGGTAGAAACAAATTGAAACAAGACCTTTTGATTCGGAAAATAGATTCGGAAAAACAGGAGGAGCTTCATGAAGCAAAACTGAATTTCTTTACCAATATCTCCCATGAATTCCGTACGCCATTGTCTCTAATTATTGGGCCGTTAAATCAATTAAAAGACGATCGCTCGCTTTCAGCATATGCACAGGAGCATCTCGGTTATGCAACAAGGAATGCGGATCGCTTGATGAATCTGGTTAATCAGCTGCTTGATTTCAGAAAACATGAAGGCGGAAAGATGAAATTGTTTTGCCAAAAGGTTCATGTTGCTACGTATTTGGAAAACATTCGCCAGAATTTTCACTTTATTGCCGAGAAAAATAATATTCAGTTTTTCCTGGATAATAAGGTAAGCCCCGGTTATGTTGGAGGTTTTGATCCGGAGCAATTTGAAAAAGTCCTTGTCAATTTGATTTATAATGCGTTCAAATTTACGGACAAGGGGGGTAAAATAAAGATACAGGTTGAGCTAGAAGGAGAAGGCGAGTTGGAGAAACTGCTTGTTTCCGTTTGGGATTCGGGGCGTGGAATCCCACCCAAAGATATACCTTTTGTATTTGAACAATTTTATCAGGCCAATGCAAAAGGCCTATCGGCTACCAATGGCGGAATAGGTTTAGCACTCTGTCGTTCGATCATACAGCTGCACGGCGGAAAACTCACTGTTGAAAGTAATATGGCACAGGAGCCGGCAGACTTCAATACAGTATTTCGGATCAGCCTGCCCCAAGGGAATGTCCTCGTCGAAGAGCTTATGGTTTTAGACGGTACTGCAGCGACGATATGCTCAGACCCTGCGGATGCCGATATGCCACATGTGGATGCTACAAAAACAGAAATTGAGCCTTCTGCAGCGGATGAAGATAAGCCAATCATACTTGTTGCCGAGGACAATGTGGAGCTTCGTTGTTTTCTGTGTGAAAACTTACGGAAAAAATATATTGTTTTAGAAGCTAATGATGGTATTGAGGCGCTGGAATTGGTACAAGCAAGACAGCCCGACATTATCATTTCAGATGTAACGATGCCCAACTGTGATGGAATCACACTTTTGCAGCAGATTAAAAACGATAGTAGTTCAAATCATATTCCTGTGATTCTTTTGACAGCCCGTACAGCTGATCCTTATATCACAGAGGCGTTTGAAATCGGTACAGATGACTACATTACCAAGCCCTTCAGTATGCCACATCTCATTCAGAAAATTTCAAACATCATACAGACGCGGAAACGATTGGAGGAAAAATTTGTACAGAATTATCTTCTTGGAGCACAAGGAACAGATCTGCCCGAAAGAACTCGTTTCTTGGATCAGGTATTGAAGGTTGTCGAAGAAAATCTGGGCTGTGAAGATTTTGGAGTGCAGGATCTTACAAAAACCATCGGCGTGAGCCGCTCTGTTTTGTACCGCAAGATTAAGCAGCAAACGGGACTGAATTTGGTTGAATTTATTAATATGGTACGTCTTAAGAAAGCAGCCTACATTTTGGTGAACGATACTGGATTGAGTATCAGTGAGGTGGCTTATCAGGTCGGGTTCAATGATCCAAAATATTTTAGCAAAACATTTAAGAAATTCTATAAGGAGAGTCCACGTACCTATGTTGAAAAATTCGGTATCAAGGAAAGCAGCAATTAAAAAATAAGCAAAGGTCTCCACGATTGGGTAAGCATCAGCAGCCCTAAAAGCAGACCGAAGGTTTTTTTGGAGGCAAAAAAAAGGTTTTCAAACGGGGAGAATGAAAACCTTCAATAACCAATTATAAACCTAAATTATGATGCAACAAATATAGTTGTTTTTAATACTATTTTAAAAATAATTCACCTTTTAAAAACTGTTTTGTAGTTGGTCAGCTACAGGTTGTTGTTGCCCTGTCGCTGGAAGAACCAGCGCATAGCTTATACGCTTTTGACCAGCTTACGAATAACGTATAAAGTGGTCAATCCCAACAGCGCAAATATGCCATAACCTAATCCAATCTGAAACTGCGAAGAAGGGTTTACCAAGCTGACGGTGATGTAACTGAGTGAAGACGTAAGGAGGTAGGTAATTCCGCCAACCAATCCACCGGCGATACCTGCAGACAGTGGAAACCTGCCCAAACAGTAGCTGAAATAATTGTTAAAAATAAATCCTGCAGTGCAATGTACGGCAAATGCGAAAAATGTCAATGTATATAAGTTTGACAGGTAAGGTGAGACGATCAGCATACATACAATCAGGCTGATCTGAATAAAATTGGCGATTCTCAATTTTGGAACCAAGGCTCTTTTAATAAGGGCTTTACCAATAAAACCACCACACATCCAAGCCAAACCCATAATAAGTGAGGTATAACCGGTTGTAATTGCACTATATCCCAGTTGATGTTCAATAAAAAACGGGCCGCTGAGATTGTAGAACATAACGAGACCGTAGGATATACCACACATGACTATACCAAAGGTGAAATCATTGCTTTTAAGCATCATTTTAAATTCGCCGATCAGGTAGCTGATATGGAGTGGTTTTTTCTGTTTGATTGTTTCGCCAGAGAAGATCAGTTCAAGAATAAAAAGTAGGGCGCTGTAAACGGCCAGAACCATAAAGTTAGAACGCCAACCAAATTGTGTTTGGAGGTAGCCACCAATAAAAGGAGCGACAATGGGCCCGATCGACCAGACGATGGTCATAATGCTGAGGTAGTGTTTGCGCTGCTCGCCTTCATTGACATCCACAAAGTAGGCTCGTTTTGATATGACCACAAATGCCGATAAGATTCCCTGAAGGATGCGCATCAGGTAAATAACCCAAATATCGTGTGTGCTTGCTGTGATCCAAAAGCTGACAATGAAAAGGAAAAGCGATATGAGGTTGATGCGATATCTTCCCCAAGCGTCAACCAGTGCCCCTGTAAAGAACTGTGCAACACCATAACTGATTAGAAAAAGCGAAAGTGTTAACTGGATTTTGCTTTCGTTCAAGCCAAGCTCCTGGGCCATTTGTGGCATTGACGGAAGATAAATGTCGGTGGCAAGTCCCGTAATCGGAACAAGTGCAAATGCTAGTATCGTCGGGATAAAAGATTGCTGTGGTTTAGTGTTTTTTTCCATCCTCTAATTTTTTAAATTTCCCGTCTCTATGGACGTTTATGCTACCAGCCACTTTTTTCTCTTTGGCCATGTAAATATGATGTCGACAAAAGTAGTATCATTGCCTGTTTCGAAAGATATAGAATTCAAACAAATTATTGTGAAAATCAAACAGACTTATTGCGAAAGGCTAAAGGTGGTACACCAGCATGTTTTTTGAAATAATTACTGAAGTTCGCCGGTTCTTCAAAACCTAAGGCATAAGCGATTTCATTGATGTTCCAGCTGCTATGTTGAAGGAGTGCTTTTGCTTCCTGTGTGATGCGCAGTGCGATGAGTTCTTGCGTAGTTTTTCCTGTATTTTGTTTCAAAGCCCTGTTTAGCGAATTGACATGGATGTTGAGCTGTTGCGCGTAATCCGTTGCATTTTTAAAACGAAGTAAATTTTCGGTGTCAATCGGAAATTGACGTTCCAAAAGTTCTAGGAAAAGATGGGAAATACGCTGGTTTGCATTTTGGTAAGGTGATATGCCCTCATTTGGTGCTAGTTTTAACGTTTCTAAAACGAGTAACTGTAACTGATTCCGGATAATTTCATATTTGAACGCAAAATCAGAGCGCAGTTCGGTATTCATACGCTGAAAAATGTGATCGAAAAGATCGACCTGCTCTTTCGTTAAGAAATAGACTGGGCTACCACTAGGGTTGAAAAAATGGCTTTCGAGAATGTTATGGTTATAATGTTTGTCTTCCTGAATGAATTTTTGCGTAAAAAGACAGAACCATCCTTTCTGATCCGGATTGTCTGTTTCCCAAGAGTAGGGAACGAGCGGACTTGAAAATACAAGTGCGGGACGGTCAATAGGGATCCATTGATCGCCATAATGCAATTGACCCTGGCCGATCATGAGGGATATTTTGAAGTAATCTTTTCTATTGTAAGGTGATTTTAAGGGACAATGCTCACGTGAAAATAGGTTAAAATGAGAAATTTGTTCGGGCGAGGAGCCAAATGGGTAATTGGATTCTCGAAATACCCGCTGATAGAAATCAATAATATTTTCGGAAGTTGTCATGATGCAAAGTTATAAAAATCAAACATTTCATGCAGTGTACTATTTCTCCTAATCGGTCATTGATTCGTAAAATATGAATTGGAACAAAAAGAAAGGTCCCATCACCTCGTTAGCTATGACTAGCCCGGGTGATGAGACCTTATAAAAGGAAGCGACTATAAGGAAGCGATTATTAGGATCTCGATTTTAAAAATTCCTTGACAAATTCATCGTCGTTTAAGTCTGGGTAGTCTTTATATACACGATCAATTTCTTCTTGCTGTCCGATGGATAGATTTTCGTTGGGGTTTAGGCACCAGGTCCCTTTCATCAGGCCTTGTCTGCGGAGCACCTCATGTAAGCCTGGTATACAGCCATGGAATGCATTTGCTGGGTCAAAAAAAGCTGCATTGCTGTCTGTTACAGCAATCGCTTTGCTCAGGAGATGACTCGCATGGAGGTTATTGGGATCCTGTTTGTATGTTTTTATTTCCTGAAGGAGTTCAACAGCTTTTGCCGTCCAAACAGCCCAGTGGCCTAATAGTCCACCTTTAAATTCTATGGCGACGTTTTCTCCCGCTACGGGGAAATTATACACGCTCATCAGATCGTTGACAATATTGTCATCATTGCCCGTGTACATAGCAATTTGATCTCGTCGGCTGGAGTTGGCTATAGCACGCATAACGTCTAATGTTTGGTAGCGGTTGAACGACGCACATTTGATAGCGACAACGTTGTCGATTTCGGCAAACTGCTGCCAAAAGGAATAGGAGAAAATACGGCCACCAACGGCGGGTTGAAGATAGAATCCAAAGACAGGAATAATGGCTGCTATTGCTCTGACTCGATCTAATATGGCATTTTCAGTCCAGCTCTGCAGGCCGCCCATACTCAATAGTCCAATATCATAACCGTATTTAAGTGCAGTCGTTGCCTCCTGTTCAGCTTGTTCTGTGGCACCGCAGATGCCCGCAATTTTGATAAATGGTCGTTGGAGTGCAGCTTTCTCGACTTCTTCGCTAGCCCATCTCAATACGGTTTCAAAAAGGTTGATCTCGGGGTCACGGATTTCAAATTGGGTTGAATGTACAGCTACGGCGATTCCACCGGCTCCACTGGCTATGTAATATTGCGTCAGGAGCCGTTGATGCGTCTCGTCAATGCTGCGGTCCTCATTTAAGGCAAGGGGGTGTGCCGGAATGACCGTTCCTTCCCAAAGCAACTGTTGTAATTTGTTGTCTAAAGTTTTCATTAGAATTTTCCTTTTCGTTCTTGAAAATGCGTGTCCTTATTCCATAGTTCGCCGCCTTGGGTCAACCATTTGGCAGTAATGTCTATCGCTTCGCGTATGGTTGTTTTCGGATAGCCAAATAAACGATGGCATTCGGACGCATTGTTGAGTAAAGCGGTTCCGGCGGGTTCATTTACAAATATCGGCCTTGTGTTGAAATGCTCAGCAAAACGCTCTGCGATCCATCGTGTAGAAAGGATTTCCGGTCCCGTGACATTCAGTATTTTGGCTGGAGACTGACAGTGCAGTAATGATCTTAAGGCAATTTCGTTGGCATCTCCCTGCCAGATGACGTTAACGTTTTCGGTTGTCAAATCTATTGGGAGCTGCCCTTTGACCGATTTGGCAATTTCTACGAGCACACCGTAGCGAAAATCCACCGCATAATTCAATCGGTAGATCAGGGTAGGTGTACCGTTTTTCTTCGAAAAATACTCGAATATACGCTCTCTTCCCAAACAGGATTGCGCGTATTCACCGACAGGCTCCGGAGTTCTTTCTTCAGAAACGCCGCCATTGCTTATCGGTACAAATGGAAGTACGTTACCCGAAGAAAAAGCAACAATGTTGGAATCTTGAAAATGAGAAGCCACCATTCCGGGAAGATAGGTATTCATCGCCCAGGTAAAATCTTCATTTCCTGTGGTGCCGAATTTATGTCCTGCGAGGTAAATGACGTTCGGAACCTGCGGGATCTTTTTGAGTTCTTCCTCATTCAATAGGTCACAGGCGATTGTCTTTATGCCTAGATCCTCCAGTTCCTGTTGAAGTTCCTTGGTTGAAAAACGCGAAACACCAATGACCTTTTTGTCTATTCCTGCAGCTTGAATAGCCCGCATGGCTAGTTTTGCCATGCTTGGCCCCATTTTTCCGCCAATACCTAGGAAAAGGATATCACCTTGTATCTTTTTTATATCTTCAATTAGATCTAATGATGGTGCAAGCAGCTGCTGTTCCAATTCCGCTAAATTGTTATGGTCCATGTCTGAATTATTTGATTAAATTATAGAGATTACTAAAAGCAAGAAAAACGAGTAATATGAGTCCGAGTATAGCCCATAATCGCGTTAAGGGGCTGTTTCTGAGCGTGCCCATAATTTCTTTGTCGTTCGCGATCAGAAAGAGGATGATACCAATAAAGGGAACTAAAAAAATGGTGATGCTTTGCGCAAAAACAATAAGCTCCAAGGGAAGGTTTCCGAAGATAAGCGCGATGGCAGATCCAAAAATCATGACCAAAGAAATAAAGAGTTTCACTTTAGGGTGATTGAGATCGTTGCCGAAGCCAAAGGTGTCGCCCAGTAAGGATCCGCCTAATACGGCATTGCCGATCAAGGAGGAAAAGGAGGCACCGAAGAGACCGATAAAAAAGAGGTGTGAAGCATAGGTTCCCAAAAGCGGTTCCAGTGCACGGCCCATCTCAGCGGCAGAATTTAACTTGATCCCTTGGGGATGAAGCGTATTTGCCGCACAGACCATAACGGCTGCACTCATGATGCCAAGAATAATAATACCTATTCGGCTACCGATTATTTGTCGTTCAGTACGCTGTTTGTTGGCCGATAATTTTCTTCTTGATTGAACAAGATAACTTTGATAAAATGCGCCCACAATCGAAAAGCAAGAAGCCGTAAAAGCGATGATCAAACCTACTGATGAAGGTGGGATGCTGGGAATAAAACCTAAGAAAAAGTCCTGTGCGGGTGTCTTTATCATAATGGCTGTAGAAAGAAAAGCAAATAACATCAGGATGATAAGTCCAAGCATAAGCTTTTCCAATAGCGCGTAGAAAGACTTAAAGAACAACAGTAGGATACCGATGACATTAAAAACGATGATCCATATTTTGGGGTTTGTCCCCGTGGCTTCCGAAACGGAAATAGAGACACCTGTCGCATTCCCCGATTGAAAACAGGTTGCAACGAGGAAGATTCCGAGGCCAATGATGATGGATGTTGTTTTACCAAATTTCTGGCGAATTAAAACAAGTAAAGATTCGTCTCTCGCGATACCGATACGTGCCGCCATATTGGTGAAAACCATCATAAAAAAGATGGCGACCACGACAACCCATAATAGAGAGAAGCCATAGTCTGCACCCATTTTTGATGTGATGGTCATTTTGCTGGGCCCGAAAACCAGGGCGGCGGTAATGATGCCGGGACCCAAGATGGATAGCCAACTTTTCAATAAAGAGGGTTTTGGCTCGAGGTTATTTTCCATGAAATTTATCGTAATGAGGTTAAATGCTGTTGGTTGATTTTAGGGGCAGAATTGCCAAAGTGTGTGCGGATATAATTGGTGATTTCAATGACCTCTTCATTTCTCAGGAATGAAAAAGATGGCATTGCACTTTCGTATTTGACGTTGTTTATTGTTTTGTCTTTCAGTCCATGGAGGATAACCTGCAATAGCGGTGCTGGGTCGCCTTTGACAAGAGATGAATTGGCTAACGGGGGAAAGGTATTTGTAAGTCCCTTTCCATCTGCTTTATGACAAGATGCGCAATAGGCTTCGTATAATGCCTGACCACTTTTGGCAGGGGAGTTGGCCGTGTTGGCTGCAAGGGGGTTAATCATTGGTGCAGAGGCTTTATCGGTAATACGGAGACGATAGATCACATCGTCATCGGGTTTTGGAAATCCCTTTTGCGGATTCCAGTCACGGTTGCTTGAACAGAAGTAAATGTCTCCATTAGGTAAGGTCAATACGGATCTTAGCCGGCCAAGTTGATCTTTGAATAGGATCTTCTCATCGATGATCTGTTGACCATCGGCGGATAATTTTAGGATACGTAAAGACTGATTTTTTAAAGTCGCGAGCAATAGACTATGTTGCCATTCAGGGATAACATTGGAACTGTAATACGCCATACCGGATGGTGCAACGACCGGAGTCCACGATTTAATAGGCTCCTGTCTTGGGGAGTTTTTGGCAATAGTTTTTTCCTTTTCCGTATCAATCATACCTTCGATCTGCGGCCAGCCATAATTTTTTAGGGGTTGGATCAGGTTGATTTCATCCTCGATGGCATCGCCATGTTCGGATGTGTAAATTAAGCCTTTTGCATCATGGGTAAGTCCCTGCATGTTCCGAAATCCCCATGCATAGACATAGCTGTTTGCAATTGGATTGTCTTTTGGGATGCTCCCGTCGAGATTGAGGCGTAAGATTTTGCCATTTAATGAGGTGCTGTCTTGCGCAAAGGTATCACTTGCTGCATCTCCTGTAGCCCAATATACTTTTTTGTCTGTCGAAACAATAACCCTCGAACCGTTGTGTCCGGTGTTTCCAGGAATCTGTAAAAGCAATTTTGGGTTTGACAACTTGCCTACCGGACTATAATCGTAGCGGTATAAGTTGGAGAAAATGAGACTGTCCTTTTTGCTGGTGTAAGAAAGGTAAAGATAGGCCTGTTGCTGTTCGGGTTGATACAGTGCCATTCCCAATAGTCCCAACGTGCGCTGGTGGTAAACGTCGGTGAGGCTGTCCACTAAAGTAACAGCTTTTGTTTTAGTATCCAGTTTTCGTATACTTCCTCCAATTTCAGAAAACAGAATGGCATCGTTGATCCGGTCATATTGTAAATCCCATGGCACATGGAGTTTTGTAGCTTCTTTTGATAGCGATAGTATGCTGTGCTCCAGTTGGATGTTATTTATTGGCTTACTTTCTCTTTCCGTCTCGGAAGAACAGGAGGATAGTAGCGGGATCAGCGATACAAGCCAAATATAGGTTTGTTTTTTCATATAGGATCTACGGTTATTCCTTTGATTTATTTGGTTAGTCAAATGTAGTTGAATAAAAATAAATATACAAAAAATAAGTAAAATTGTATACAAAAATATTTTATCAGCCTAGCTAAATACGATTTAGTTTATAATTACACAGCTAAAAGAGCGGTGTTGTGGAATTGTCACGAACTTGTTAGCCAGCCTATTTTTGTAAAAAAGTAAAAAAAATATTGAATTGTATACAAAAAATATATATTATTGTATTCACTATGATAGCGATGGAAATACAATTTAGACCATATTAGGGTCGAGCGTTATGTTTCCTGAAAAAATACCAATAAACTAAAGAGCTTATAAATCATTTATTTAACCACTTTAACCTGAGTATTCATGATACTAAAGCAGATTAAAATCCGGGATGTAATAAACAGGAGTTGCCTTTTGGTGGGGCTACCTTTTATTTCGATGGCTGCATTGGCAAATGTACCTTCTTCCCTTAACAATGGAAAGATTCCGATCTCGGATGTTTTAAACCCTTCGTCGGGTTTAGCTAAATTTCAGCAGCAGCTTGTCGGGCAGGTGCTGGACGCCAAAGGGCAGCCACTGTCCGGTGTAGAAGTGCGTAACCTTAAAAATGCAACTGTTACCGTTACGGATCAAGAAGGTCGTTTTAAATTAACGGGGTCCGTTTCCGATCAGATTCAATTTCGGTTAATCGGTTTTAATACAAAAGTGGTGTCGGGGAAAGATGTGCAGGCTTTGGTGCTTGATGCGAGCGAAAATGCACTGGATGAGGTTGTTGTGGTGGGGTATGGTAAGCAGAAAAAAGGCAACTTGACTGGTGCTGTGGCCAGTGTCAATTTTGATCAATCGACCTCGAGTCGGGGTCTTTCCAATGCCTCGCAGGCATTGCAAGGTGTTATTCCTGGTTTGGCCGTAAGTCAAAACTCCGGAATGGCCGGAAATAATGCAGCGGATCTTTTGATTCGGGGATTGGGGACGGTCAACAGTGCTGGACCGCTGATCGTGGTTGATGGAATGCCCGATGTCAATATGAATCGTGTGAATGTGAATGATATTGAAAGTGTGACCGTACTAAAAGATGCTTCTTCCGCTGCAGTATACGGTTCCAGAGCGGCCAATGGGGTTGTATTGATCACGACAAAGTCTGGTAAAAGAAACAGTAGGACGGCTATTTCCTTTAGTGCCAACAAATCGCTGGTGAAACCTACCCGCTCTTTTGATTTTGTCAATAATTATGCAAAAGCAATGACGGCTACTCAAAGGGCACAGGCCTATAATACGGCCGCATCTGCATTCAATTTTAAGAATGGAACCATCGACGAATGGTTGGCTTTAAGTATGATCGACCCGAGATTATATCCAAGTACCGATTGGTGGGATGTTATTCTCCGCAATGGTCAAAGTGGGAATTATAATGTTTCCATTAATGGAGGAACTGAAAATAATAATTACTATTTGTCTGTCGGTATGCTGGATGAGAAGGGGATACAGATCAATAATGATTTTAAACGTTATAATGCTGCATTTAACTTCGAAACCAAAGTAACCAACACCATCGGTGCTGGAGTGCGGTTCTCCGGAAACTGGTCCGATTACCGTTATAACTACGAAGACGGTATGACTGCCAACTCGACAAGTGGGATGGATCTGTTTACCTCACCAGCAGGTATATTGCCTTATGATCCTATTACCGGTTTTTATGGCGGTGCAATGTCTTACAATGAAAGTCCGCAGGCCAATAATATTTATGCAGATTACATGACGCGCAACCAAAACCACATGAATCAAAAGCAGGCTTTGGTGAATGGTTATTTAAACTGGAAGCCATTTAAAGGATTTGAGGCTAAAGTGGATTATGCCCTAAATTATGATACGCGTTTTCAATGGAAGGCAGATATGCCGACAAAATTATATAACATCCGGACGGGATTGTCTATCCGGGATCTTGTGCCGACAAATGATGGGATATATAATACAGACCGAAACAATTACAAAACCCAGCTGAACTTCAAATTGAGTTACGATCATAAGTTTGGCGCTAACCATGATTTCTCTGCTTTGGCCGTGTATTCAGAAGAATATTGGAATAATCGTGTTTTGGCAGGTAGTCGCTTAGATCGTTTGCATCCTAGTTTACATGAAATCGATGGCGCTTCTGAAGACGTGCAAAATGTGTCGGGATCATCATCGGCAGAAGGTTTGCGTTCTTATATTGGACGATTAAATTATACGGCCTTCGGAAAATATATGTTTGAAGGGAACTTCCGGGTAGATGGTTCATCACGTTTCTTGCCGGGTGATCAATATGGCTTTTTTCCATCAGCGGCAGTGGGCTGGCGGATTTCAGACGAGGTATTTATGTCGGCATTCAAGGAAAAGATCAGGATGAGTTCGGCCAAATTTAGAGCTTCTTATGGCTCTTTGGGGAATAATAGTGGTGTCGGACTGTATGAGCAGAAGCAATCTTTGGTCTCTAGTCCTTATTATTTGATTGACAATAGTACAGGAACAGGGTCTGTTGTCAAAGGGTTGATCAATAAGAAACTGATCAACTATGACCTTACCTGGGAAAAGACACGTGTGTTTAATTTGGGTTTGGATCTTGGATTCTTTAAAAATAAACTGACTGCGGAGCTGGATTATTACGAAAGAAAGACGATCGGTATGAACAGGCCTTCGGATGTATCCATGCATCTGACGGGTTTATTCACTGCCCCCCGACGTAATATTGGTGATATGATGAATAAAGGGCTGGAAGCAAATGTTACCTGGAATGACCGAAAGGGCGATGTGGGTTACATGCTGAACTTTAATGTTGGGTATAACAAGAACAAGCTGCTGTCCTGGAATGAGCAGTTGCAAAGAGGTTCGGTATTTATTGATATGCCTTATAATTTTATCTATGCTTTCGAATCGTTGGGCATTGCTCAGTCTTGGCAGGATGTCTATAATGCTGTTCCTCAGGGCGCTTCCCCAGGAGATATTTTGTTGAAAGATGTCAATGGTGATGGCAAATTGGATGCGAATGACCGTGTAGCATATCCAGCTTATCAACTGGGTAGACCAAAGGTGAATTACGGATTTAGAGGTTCGGTGGACTACAAAGGTCTTGATTTTTCTTTCCTGTTGCAGGCTGCCACAGGAAGAAAAGAATTTTGGATGAACAAAGCGAATTCGAACTTTTTAGGAACGGCAAATCAGGCTATTACTGAGGACCAGTGGAATAATATGTGGAGCTTGGACAATCGCGATGCTGATTATCCTAAGTTGCTTCCAAGTACATTAGGATCAACGAGTCCAAATGCGTATTTGAGCACATTTTGGCTGCAAAACATGTCTTATTTAAGGGTGAAAAATCTGCAGCTTGGCTATACTTTTAAGAAAGAATTACTGATGAAGCTGGGCATCCAGAAGTTACGTGTATTTGGTTCGGTCGATAATTTAGCGGTATTGACAAGTTTTAAAGGCTTAGATCCGGAGAAAAGTACCTATACCAATGATGCTTATCCGATGACGAAGAGTTTTGTGGTTGGACTGAATGTTGACTTATAATATTTGAACTTATGAAATCGATATATAACATATTGTTTATTTCTTCTTTGCTGCTTCTTGGTTTGTCCGCATGTCGCAAAGATTTGTTGAATCAGAATCCAACAACAACGCCAAGCTCCGAAACGTTCTGGGTGGACGAAAATGACGCGCTTGCTGCGTTAATGGCGAACTATTCCATATTTAGGCCTTGTTTTGATCGCGACTATCATTTCGATGGACATGGAGATTTCCTTAAAATGTACAATACTGGTGCGGCGCCTATTTCATTAACGGTCAATAGTCCGATGAATTATGGCTCCGGTGCATCGGCAATGTATAGAGCATTGTATGGATCTATATTCAGTTCTAACTTTGTGATCGAAAATACCAATGCGCGTTTGTTGCCCGTAGCAAGAACTGATGCTGTAAAACAAACCCTGGAAACTATCGTGGCGGAGGCCAAGTTGTTGCGCGCCATTGCATACTTTAGATTGATTTCCCTATGGGGTGATGTGCCTTATTTTTATAAATCGGCACCAGCTCCCGCAGAGGCTGATACGGTGCGGAGAATGCCTATTGCACAGCTGAAAGATTCTATTATGGCTGATTTTAACTATGCGGTGGACAAATTGCCCAACAAGGGGTCTGCAATTGGTCGTGCCGGTAAGCCTGCTGCATTGGCCTTTCGTGGTAAGTTTCAATTGTATTGGGGTTCGTGGAAGAAAAATGGATGGCCTGAATTGGATGGATTTGTACAATCTGCTACAGAGGCTAAAACGGCATATACTGCGGCTGCTGCTGATTTTAAACGTGTAATCAATGATTTTGGCATCAAAATGTTTAGAAATGGTGATCCAGGTCAATGGGGTGAATTGGGGAAGGCTGATGTGCTCCCAAATTATTACTACATGTTTATACCTTCTACCGGCAACTTGAGCCAAGATGAGGAAATGGTCATGGTGCTTACCCATGGCGGTGTGGGAACAAAACAAAGTGAGGAATATCAGCGGGTATGGACGGGGCCATTGGTGTCTTTAGGACAGAATCAGGCGATTCCGCGCTATGAATTGGCCGATCGTTACCAATCTACCATTACAGGAGATTTCTTGCCAAAGATGGTTCAGCTAGATCCGGTGAAAAATCCTGCAGCACGTACTACGGTAAATTCAGCGGTGAACCCTGAGTCGTACCGTAACCGCGATTATCGCATGAAAGCGACTTTGTTGTGGGATTACGAATTGATTATGAGTATGAGCCCTACGGAGACCACAGGTTATATTCCCTTTATCTACAAAACTTGGGGAGCTGCGGTGACGGTTAACGGTGTCTCCTACAAAACTTCCTTTACCGATAATACCACAAATCTCTCGGGATTGCAATCGCGTAAATTTGTGCGCAATTATGGTGGAGTGGCGCGTAGTGATGGAAATTACAATTGGCCTTTGATGCGCATTGCTGACGTATACCTGATGTATGCTGAAGCGACCAATGAGATTGGTGGTCCACAGGCGGACGCAATTGATTTGGTTAATAAGGTTAGGCGTCGCGGTAACCTACCTGCGCTTGCTGGAGCTAAAACCTCGTCTCGTGATGCATTTTTCGATGCCATAGAGCAGGAAAGAATTGTTGAGTTGTTTGGCGAAGGGCAGCGCGCATTTGACTTGAGGAGATGGCGTAAACTGGAAACAGTGTTTGGCAAACCTTATGGTGATGGAAAATGGTTCCAGGATAGTTTTGGAAATAATTGGGAACGCTTTTTCTTCAATGAGTCTGAATTGACTTATCAAAAGTGTTATATCTATCAAATTCCGGAAACAGAACGTTCGCGGAATCCGAATTTAACACAAAATATACCTTGGAAATAATATGGTAACACTTGACTGTAATAAAATGAAATATACATTATTTTTAATCGGTATGCTGTTCGTTAGCTTGTCCGGTTGTAAGGATGATTATCCAATGGATGAGGATGGTTTGTTGATCACAACCAGGTCGGAATGTTATGTCAGTAGTTTTGAACTGTTGGGCGCCGATTTTCAGACGGTACGTACAAAAGCTGCGTTGGTGGATACCGTTGAGCAAACCATAAAAGTGGAGGTGCTCTTTGGTACGGATTTGAAAAATCTATACCCACAATTTTCATTGGTCACCGATGCGGTGTTAGATCCTAAGATTTTAGGAAAACAAGATTTTTCCAATTTGGATACGCCACGTGAATGGACTGTCGTGTCTGGAAATAGAAAGGTTCGTAAGACGTATAAAGTTTATTTGACAGTACAAAAATAAGTAAGCTGATGAAAACAAATTATTTAAAAATAGGGCTGTTGTCCATCGGATTTGGGCTCTTGTTGTTCGGTTCCTGTAAAGAAGAGGCTTATGAAATTCCAACAGCAAAAGATGGTTTGCAAAACGATATTATTAAGCGCTCTTTAGGACCAAATGTGGTTGGGGCTACCATGGACTTTGCTTATGCTGCGGCGATTTTGCCGGATCAGGGGAAACTTACATCAATTTCTGTAGAAGCCAGTATTGCGGGCGATGAAGGTACTGTACTTGAAAACAAATCGTACTACACCAGTAGTACGGGGGCAGATGTGGGTGTTGTTGTTGGCGACCCTGCTACAGTAAATGGGAATAGCATGGAGGTGAAATTTACAAAAGATACCTCCGCTTCAACGCTGTGTTATAGCTACAAAATACCGGCAGCAGCAAAAGGTAAATCGGTCACTTTTACGTTCAGGGCGAGGTCCAGTAATGGGCAGGAAATTGCGTTGAAGACCGAAGCTTATGCGATTCGTAATATGGATATGGCTTTGGACTTGATCGGAAAAGACGGCGCGGCCTGCTTTTTTTCTGTGGCCGACCTAAAATGGTATACTGCTACCGAAGCGGCAGCAAACCCGGATAAGATTGATTTGGTCTATTTGTACCGGGCATTGCCAACGGTGACTTATGCACATTCTTTGGTTGCTCCCACGACGGATGCTGGCTATTTGCCGAGCTTCACCTTACCTGTAGGGTTGACAAATAAAACGAAAATTGTGAAGGCTTGGACGGTGCGCGACCAGCAACTGGCACGATTGCAATACAGTGTATTTGTGGACGATGTGGATTTGAAAGATAAATCGTTTGTTGATGCGCCAGATTTTGCGATTAATCTAAAAGCTGAATCCGGGATATGGGTACAAACGGCTGATGGCAAATACAATGCTTATGTATATGTAAATAGCGTCAATAATACCACGAAAGAAATGAAGATCAGTGTAAAAAGGCTGCAAGTAAAATAAGGATATGGGTGTAAGGATATGGCTAAAAGTTAAAGGTACTATGCTGGGGGTCGCTTTTATAGCGATCCTTGGAACCTCCTATGGACAACAGGCAAAGGTTACTTCAATAAAAGGAAATGGACAGCGCCTACGGGTGCAGGTGGATGTTCCGACAGCAGGTGTCTATACCTTGGTTTCTGAAGGTGAGGTTACCGATTTGGATAAAATTAAGGCTGCAGATAAAACAGGTATGATGACGCTGTATGCGAGTATTGATGTTCGCGCTGCACGATCGACCAAAAGGATTGTATTTGATAGTTTTAAAGGTGCGAAGCAAGATCTTGGTAAATTTTATTTTGAGAAAGGGAAGCAGACGGTGGGCATGCGATTGCCCGCTTATTTTAAGATGAAAGCTGTTTCGATTAATGCCTTTGTGCCTCCGGTTGCACCAGCTGCAGCAGAAAACTATAAACCAAAGATTGTTCCGCCCGCAGGTCACCCGAGACTATGGGTTAACAACGAGTCTTTGTCGGTCGTTAAAGGGCGGTTGGAAGAAGCGGAGCATCTGGAAGCTTGGGGGAAAGTGAAAACACTTGCGCAACAACCTGTTCAATTTGTTTTTGATTCGAATAAGGAAATGTTTTACGATGAAAAGCTCGAACGTGCTATTGAATCAAAAGCGTTTTATTACCTCATGTCCGGTGACGAAAAAATAGGCAGGGAAGCGGTCAGGCTGGCCGATCAATACTTGACGATGTTGGAGTTCGGGAATGTTTCCTATGGTGATATTACACGCGAGTTGGGACGTGCAATTTATACGGGTGCACTGGTGTATGACTGGTGCTACGCATTATTGGATGTGCACCTTAAGACCAGTCTGCATAAAAATATGATGCGTCTGGCGCAAGATATGGAAATTGGCTGGCCTCCCTTTTTTGGTATCGAAAGTATTATCAATGGGCATGGGAATGAGGCGCAGGTGTCGCGCGATCTGCTGGCAATGAGTATTGCTTTATATGACGAGGATCCGGTACCTTACAAGTATACTTCGTATTCTATTTTGGAAGAGTTGGTGCCCATGCGCAAGTTTGAGTATCAGTCTCCGCGCCATAATCAAGGTGTTGATTACGGTGGCTATCGTTTTGGGTGGGAAATGCATGGAGCCTGGTTGTATTATCGCATGCTCGGTTATCCGGTTTTTGACGATAATATCAAGAATATGCCCTATTATTGGCTGTATATGCGCACGCCTGACGGAAAAATGTTACGCGACGGCGATATGTTCAATGTAAAGTACAACAGCAGTGCTGATTTTTATTGGAAAAATCCACAGACCATGCTGCTTTGTTATGCCTATTCAGGCAATCCGGTAATTAAGGCTGAGTTTGTCAAACAGGGCGGTTTGCCCGACAATCCAATCTTGTTTCTCCTCTTGGATGATCCAAAAGTGAAGCCTGATTTTGATCGCGAGAAAATGCCGTTGACGAAAGATTTTGGACCTATTTTAGGGTCTATGGTAGCCCGGACAGGCTGGAGCGAAGAGAACGGAAGTTCCGATGTGGTTGCAGAAATTAAAGGTGGCGGTTATCATTTTGGCAATCATCAGCATGCCGATGCAGGTGCACTGCAGATTTATCATCATGGTATTCAGGTTGGTGATCTTGGTTTGTATCTTTCATATGGTTCCCCTTATGATTTTAACTTTAATAAGCGTTCGGTTGCACACAGCATGCTGTTGGTGCGTGATCCTGCGGAACCGCTTTTATTCAGGACCAAAACAAATGATGGTGGGACTCGGTTTAGTCAGCGTTTTCCGCGCACGGTTGACGAGGTGTTAAATGATTCCTGGTACCATACGGGAGAGATCAGGGCATCCGCATTTGGTAACGATCCCATTCAGCCGAGCTATAGCTATTTCAATATGGATCTAACGGCGGCATATACGGCTAAAGTAAAATCCTATGCAAAAAGTTTCCTGTTTTTGAATTTGAAGAGAAAGGATGTGCCTGCTGTCATTGTCTTATTGGATGAACTTAAGACCAATGATAAGAAATTCGAACCCTATTGGCAGATCAATACGCTTGAAAAGCCGGTACGAAGTGAAACAGGTTTTGTGTTAACTAGTAAATTTAAAAACGCAGCCGGTTCTACTTATGTTGATTTGCTGAAGCCACAGTTAAAAGAGTGTGCAGTGAAATTGTATTCGGGTGATTCGACTGCTTTTGTTTTTGGTGATCTTTATCAGGTCAAGTCTCCTTGGCCGGAGGCTAGGGGAACACGGATTATGGTTTCACCCAAGCAGGAAAGTGATCAGGCCAGTTACGCTTCGGTTTTTCAGATGACAGAGAGTGGCTCTTCAAAATTACCGGTGTATTCGGAGGAAAAAGCGAATTATTACCTCATAAGAGTGGCTGATCGTCTACTGGTGGTGACCAAACCAAATCAATATCTTGATGAGTCCATTGAATTTGTGGTGCCGGGAGATCAACAGTATGAAGTTGTTGTGGTCGGTTTGAAAGATGGTTTCTGGAATATGAAAAGTTCATTAAAAAATAGTAGCTTTAATATAAATGTCCTGAAAGGAAATCATACCACCAGTTGGAAATCTAAAGCCGAAACTATTTATTTGTCGCCGGGAAGGCCGTATGAAGCCCAAGAGGGAAAGATTAATTAAAGAATACATTGTTTAAATTTTTTTAATGATTTTGTATTCTTATTTTTGCATAAAATTGTATACAATATGAAAGAGGATTCGCTTGCCTATAAAGTTTATTTAGAAGTACGTAAGAAAATTTTGTCCAGTCAGCTGGCTGGCGGGGCAAGATTGGTGGAGAGTGCTTGGGCGGATAAGATGGCGGTGAGTAGAGTTGCTGTTCGTGAGGCTTTTATGCGTTTAGCAGGGGAGAGTCTGGTTGAGTTTGGTGAAAAAGGTGGCTGTTTTGTGAAGAAAATGACGGTCGAAGATGTGAAGGATATTCGTGAGCTGCGTGAGCTGTTGGAGATAGGTGCATTAAAGATTCTGTTTTCAAAGAAAAGTAAAGAGCTTATCGAAGATTTGGAACTGATCTGCAACGATTTTTCTGACATGGTCAGTAAAGGTTATTATGGGGGGGCTTGCGAGGCGGATGTTCGTTTTCATGAGCGGATTATTGAGGGAACTTGCAATTCAAGGTTGATTGCTATTTACAAGAATAGTAACATCCCCTTATTCCATATGAAGCTTGGGGCTATTATGGGGCAGATGGAAGATTATCTGGATACGGAGAAGGAGCATCGAGCTATTGTTGATGCGCTGAAAGCGGATGACTGGAATAAAGCTTATACCACTTTGGTTCATCATTTGGATCGGGGTGAGCAAGAAGCCTTGGAACTGGTTTAATATTTTTTTGGATTTTTATAATGGGTCTATTGTTTACAATAGACCCTTTTTTGTGCTGTCCCACTGCAACAATTGTCCTTTTTCAGCTTCTGTAATCATAAGTCCCTGAATGCCTTTTGGGTCTAAAGCACAATTTGTTGGATTCTTCCCCGGCGTAGGTATTTTCTCGGTCGTCTTGTTTTTGGTATCAATGCATAGGATATGTTGCGATCCATAAATCGCTGCAAAAAGATAATTGTCCTGCGTGAGAGCTATGCCGTCCGGACCGATACTACCGCCTGTTTCTATGAATTTTTCGATGTTTTCCACCTGTTGTGTCAAGCTGTTCCAGTGCATTTTCCAGAGCCATTTTGTGCCTGTTTCAGCGACAAAAAGTGTGCAGTTGTCTGCTGCAAAGGCCAATCCGTTTGGGTAAAAAAGGCCTGTGTGGATCTTCGTAAGTGCACCATGTTTATGTAGACAGCAGATGTAACCTGTGCCATCTTCGAGGTCACTTCCCGGACAGGAGAATAGTAGGTTCCCTTCGGTATCAAAACATAAGTCGTTGGGCATTTTTAATGGCTTTCCTGCGATTTCCCTGACTATTGTCGTCGTGGTTTTGTCGAAGGGATCATAGCAACGGATGCTGTTTTGTTGTGAGTCGCAAAACCATATTATCCCGTTTTTATCGATTGCAATTCCGTTGGGATGTCCATTCACAGCTATTCTGCTATACTGATTGTCTTTGTAATAGATCAAGTTTCCTGCTTCTTTCTCCACAAGCCATATACCACCCTCCCGGTCGAAAGCGGGGCCTTCTGGAAAAAGAAGTCCTTCAATGAGAATATTCATTTTTAAAAATTTTAAAATTTATTTTAAATGTATACAAAAATATTGTAATTTGGTATACATAAAATAAGGTGTATTAAAATACAAATTATTGATGACTGCAACATGTGTGGCGGTGATCGTCCAATTATAACAATAACAAATAGCAAAACTTTTAATAGGCATGCAAGAAAATGAAAAATCAGCCGCGATACTGCGGGAGAATGCAAGATGGATACCTGGTGGAGTGGTATCGTTAAATCGGAAGTCAGATCCGAATATCTGCTTCGTCAAAGGGAATGGTAGTTTGGTCGAAGATATTGACGGGAACAGCTACATCGATTATCAGGCTGGATTTGCAGCATCCTTTTTGGGGCATAATGATCCTGATGTGAACGCCGCAGTGTTACAGACATTGCAGGAGCAGCAGGTATTGATGGGGGCTGGGCCAACGTTACTGGAAGGTGAGTTTGCGGAGCTTTTTTGTCAGTCTGTTCCGTCGGTAGAGAGTGTGCAGATTACAACTACAGGATCGGAAGCGACTTACCATGCGATCCGTATTGCCCGTGCAGTAACAGGGCGTGATCATGTGATTGTTATGCAGGGGGGCTACAATGGCTGGCATAACGATGTGGCCTGCAATGTGATCAGTCAACGTGCAGATGTTGGCTCATATCAAAGTCCGGGAGAATATCCATTCGATTCATTAAGTGCTGGCGTTCCCAAAAATCACAGCGATTTAGTCCACATTGTCAACTATAACGATTTGGAAAGTGTGCTGTATGTGGTTCAAAAATATGATGTTGCCTGTATTTTGTTGGAGCCTATTCTTCAGAATATCGGTATTGTAAAGCCAAAGGAAGGTTACCTGGAAGGCTTACGCAAGATGGCGGACGAGCATGGGTTTCTGTTGATCTTTGATGAAGTGAAAACTGGATTTAGACATGCGCTGGGGGGCTATCAGTCGATCTGTGGTATTCAGCCGGATCTTTCAACTTTCGGAAAGGCGGTTGCAAACGGCTACCCATTGGGTGTTATTGCAGGAAAGAAAAAATACATGGATTACTTTGTAGATCCTGATAAGTCGAAGCGGGTGATGATTGCCGGTACTTTTAATGCTTTTCCTTTAACGACTGCCGCGGCAATTGCAACATTGAAAAAATTAGGCAGCTCGGAGCATCGAGTTTATGAGCACGTAGAAGCACTTGGTGCGCGTTTGGAACAGGGATATAACGAAATATTTCCTAAATTAGGCGTACCATTTTATGTCGCACGTCAAGGATCTGCCTTCTGTACATATTTTATGGACCATGCGCCAGTCAATTTTCATGATATTTTGGATAACCACAACTTTGAACTGGATACCCAATATCGTAAAAAGCTTATTAAAGAAGGGATTTTCAATTTCCCGGCACCAATTAAACAAGGCAGTATCTCCTTTGCGCATACGGAGGATGATATTGATCGGACTTTAGAAGCAACTGAACGCGTAATAAAAAGTTTGTAAACCCTAACTATGAAAATAACCGCTATTGAAACCTTTGTGTGCCATGCGCGCATGCGAAATTGGATTTTTGTCAAAATTATTACCGATCAGCCCGGACTTTGGGGCTGGGGCGAAGCCACCTTGGAATGGCATACGCAAAGTGTGGTCGGAGCAATCAAAGATATTTCTCAATTGTTGATCGGTGAAGATCCGCGTCGTATTGAATACCTGTGGCAGATGATGTATAGACAACACTTCTGGCATGGAAACGGGATCGTTCGTGGCACGGCCATCAGTGGTATTGACATCGCCTTATGGGATATTCTAGGTAAAATTCACAATGTCCCTTGTCACGAGCTGTGGGGAGGCCGTGTGCGTGATTATATCCGTTTGTATTGTCATTTAGGTGGAGGTCGCATGGAGGATTTTTATGAGACTGCTCCGGATGATGCCAAGCGGTTTGGTGATCTTGCGCTGAAAGCTGTTGATGAGGGTTTTACCGCTTTTAAATCGATGGCTGTCCCAGAGACCATGTCGTTGGAAGGTCTCCGTCCAATTAAATATGCTGAAGCTTGCGTGAAGGCCATGCGTGACGCTGTTGGCGACGATATTGATATTATGGTGGATTGCCATGCGCGGCCAAGCCCACGTATGGGGATGCAATTTGCGAAAGCATTGGAGCCATATGGCCTGTATTTCTTTGAAGAGCCATGTTGGCCAGAAACCATGGAAGATATTGCCTTGATTCAACGTGCGGTGACTACACCTATAGCTTCAGGCGAACGTTTGATCGGAGTGCATGCATTTCGGGATATGCTCGAGAAGCGGGCAGTGAGTGTGATTCAACCTGATATTACCCATTGTGGCGGTCTCTCTGAAGCGCGTAAGATCGCAGCTTTGGCTGATGCTTACCGTGTATCTATGGCGCCACATAACCCGCAGGGACCTGTGAGTACGGCCGCCTCCATTGAGCTGGGATTTGCAACACCATCCTATATTATTTGCGAAAGTGTGCATAAGGACGTTGAATGGCGCCAGGACGTGGTTACCGAAGGGTTTACAGTTCAAGAGAAAGGGCGGATTGTTCTGCCGAATAAGCGCGCCGGTTTGGGTATTGAAATTAATGAAGAAGAGGTAAAGAAGCATCCTTTTCAACAGGAAATATTGCAGCGAACCTTCTATAAAGACGGTAGTGTAGGGGATTGGTAGTCTAAAAATAGCGATAATGGAGGAATATAAGAATAAAGTCGTATTGATCAGTGGGGGACTTGGTGATATCGGAAGGGCTATGGCTGAAGCATTTTTGACCCAGCAGGCAATTGTATGCATCTCGGATCGGTTTGAACCACAGGCGGCGAGAGCGCAGTGGCCCTTGTTGGATGATGCTGGAGCACGTTTGTTTTATGATCAGGTCGATGTTGCAGACGCCAGGCAGGTGGACGCCTGGGTGAAACGCATAAGGCAGGAGTTGGGCGCAATATCCATCTGTATCGCGAATGCCGCATGTGTCACTATTAAAGACTTCAGCACGTTAAGCAACGAGGAATGGAAGAATGAAATGGCCGTTAATCTCGACGGTTCATTCTTCCTGGCGAATGCCTGTGCGAAGTCATTTGTGGAGACTGAGCTTGCGGGCTCGATCATTTTTATGGGTAGCTGGGCTGCACATGCCGTACATCAAAATTTACCGGCCTATAGTGTCTCTAAGGCGGGCCTGCGTATGCTTTGCCAGGCCATGGCTCTTGAATATGCAGCATACGGAATTCGTGTCAACGAGATTGCACCAGGTTATGTCAATGCCGGGTTGAGCAAAGTGGTCTGGTCATCAAACGCCGAACTTCAAATGAAAGCAAAGGCTGTGGTGCCACTTGGTCAGATTATAGAAGCCGAAGAGGTTGCTAAACAGGTGCTATGGATCTGTTCGGACAATTGTAAACATATGACTGGTACCGCAATTGTGATGGATGGTGGACTGTCTTTGATTAGACCTTAGTGTATGAAACAGAAAGACCTCTTGAAAGAAACGACAGGTAGTTTGTACGGACGATTTGGACTTAGCCAATGTGATATTACTCCTCCGATCGGCATCTATTCCCGTAATTGGGGGGCGGCTGCATTTGACCGGGCAACGGATGTTCATCAGCCTTTGATGATGCATTGTCTATATATGAAATCCTGCGATGGCTTGCCTGCAATTCTGTTAACCGCTGATTTAGGCTGGTGGAAAAATGCCGCTGATGAACAAAATTTACGATTAGCATTGCTCAGTCATTTCAATCTGGCTGAATCGCAGCTGATTTTTGCGCTATCGCATACCCATGCGGGGCCTAGTATCTGTTCGACAGATGCAGCGCAACCTGGAGGTGAACTGATTTTGCCGTACCTTGAATTCCTCAAACAACAGGCGATATCTTGTGTTGAAATGGCACAAAATGGACTATTTAAGGGAAGTCTAACCTGGAACTATGGTGTATGCGATTTGGCGAGCAACCGCGATCTCGAAGTAGATTCTCATTATCTGATTGGTTACAATCCATTGAAAGCAGCAGATACAACCTTGCTGGTCGGACGGTTGTATGATGAAACTGAAAGCTTGAAAGCGGTTATTTGTAATTATGCCTGCCACCCAACCAGCTTTGCTCACGAGAATGATCTGCTCTCGCCTGATTTTGTGGGCGAAATGCGAAATACCGTAGAGCGCTCGTTATCCGTGCCTTGTCTTTTTTTACAGGGCGCATCAGGTGATTTAGCTCCACGGAGACAGTATGTAAAGGATCCAGCACTGGTCGAAGCTAACGGAAAGCAGTTGGGTTATGCTGTTCTCGCGACGCTGGCCCAGGAACAGCATAGTCATAAAAACTGGGTTTTTAAGGAATCCTTGATTTCGGGGGCTCCACTGGCCTGTTGGGGATTTCGGGAACAGACCGCTCCAATCGATTTTAAGCAAAGGGTATTAGCTGTTAAAGTGCCTTACAAAAAACTGCCTAGTCCCGAAGCAATTTTGAGTGAATACGAACGCTGTACGGATCGTGTTATGAAAGATCGCCTTTGGCGGAAATATAATACTCGTAAATCCATTGGAGATCAACAGGAAGCTATTATTCCGGTGTGGATCTGGAAAATGGGCGATGCCGTGTTGGTGGCGCAGGCCAACGAAGCCTATTCCTGTTATCAAATCGAAGTGAGAGCCCAATTTCCAGATCATACGATCGTTTTTATCAATATCGCGAATGGCTATGTGGGATACCTCGCACCGAAGGAGCTTTATGATAAGGATATTTATGCTGTATGGCAAAGCCCCTATGCCAGCGGCGGTCTTGAAATACTTATTGAACAAACTAAATTAGGAATTCAAACATTATTGACCGATGAAACTCGATTGGATTGATGTCGTTATTTTTGCGGTATATATTATTGGTATAGTGGTATTGGGCTTATATGCTTCGAAAAAAAACTCCGCCTCGAAGCGGGATTATTTTCTTGCGGGTGATAAGCTGCCCTGGTGGATGATCGGCGGAAGTATCATCGCGGCAAATATCAGCAGCCATCATCTCGTTGGCGCCATGGGGGCTGCTTATAGTCGCGGTTTTGTGGCGATCACCCTGGAATGGGGAGCGATTCTCATCGGTTTTAATGCATTGTTATGGATATTTCTCCCTTTTTATATCCGCAACGGTTTCTATACGATTCCTGAATACCTCGAAAAAAGATACGGCAACGCTACCCGCGTGTTGTACGCTATTTTGATCCTGTTTACCTATGTTTTTGTGGAGATTGGCGCCGTTCTTTATTTGGGCGGTCTGTCGCTGCACGCTTTATTCGGCATTCCTATTTTATACAGTATTTTTGGAATGGCAATTTTGACCGGTTTATATACCGTTTTAGGCGGCCTAAAAGCGGTGATATGGACGGAGATGGTACAGCTTGTCATTTTGGTGCTGGGCGGAATAGTATTAACTTTTGCCACCATTGATGCGGCAGGAGGTTTTCAGTCTGTGGTAGAATCCTCCAAGGATTGGAAAATGTTTTATCCCGCATCTGATCCTGACTTTCCCTGGACCATGTATTTAGGTGGACTGTTATGTATCAGCGTGTTTTATTGTGCTACGAACCAATTTATTGTGCAGCGCGTATTGGCAGCAAAAAATGAATGGCATGGGCGCATGGGGGTCATCTTTGGTGACTATCTTAAATTTTTGGTTCCCTTGATTATTACTATTCCGGCATTGGTGGCTCCAAAATTCCTGCCGCATCTCGATCAGCCCGATTTACTGTTTGCGACACTCGTGGAAACCTTATTGCCCAAAGGTCTGGTTGGCTTGGTGATGGCAGGGTTAATTTCGGCCATCATGTCCCATATTTCAGGAGCGATCAATTCCTGTACAACCATTCTGACCGTCGATATCTATAGCCAGTATATTAATAAAAATGCAAGTGACTACGAAGCAGTCCGTTTTGGTAAGCGCGCCGGAGTCGCTATTATCGTTCTCGGAATCATGAGTGCGGTTGTACTGATCAGTTATTCGGATAAACCAGTTTTCCTTTATTTGATGAATCTATACGGTCTTTTTACGCCAGGCATTGCAACGATGTTTTTAATGGGGGTTTTTTGGAAAAGAACCACATCGCAGGGTGCTTTGACAGCAGGTTTACTGACAATTCCCCTTTCTTTACTTTTGGAATACACCTTACCTGAAATGCCATTTTTTAATAGAACAGGTATTGTATTCTGGACTTGTATGATTGCTTGCGCAGTAGTCAGTTTGTTGACACCTGCGGTCTCAGAAGCAAGGTTAAAAAATCTTGTGTTGACGGGCGATTCTTTTCAGGTGCGGGATCAGGATAAAGCCGCTTACCGTGGATTTCGAAATCCGACGGTATGGTGGATAATTATAACGGTGTTGGTGCTCTATTTTTATGTACGTTATTTTTAGCTTAACTTGTTGAAGTGTTAAACTTTTAAAACTTATCCAGATGATCGAGCCAATACTGAAAGAATTAAATACCAAGATAGAGACCATTTTTCCGAAAATCGTTGCAATACGCCGACATATCCATCAGCATCCTGAATTGTCCTTTCAAGAATACGAGACAAGCGCCTATATTCAGCAACAACTCGGGGAATTGGGTATACCATTTGAGATTGTCGCTCAAACAGGTGTTGTGGCTGTGCTAACCGGTCAAAAATCGGCGAGTGATGATATTGTGGTGTTACGGGCAGATATTGATGCTTTACCGATAGACGAGCAAAATGATGTGGGATATAAATCGAAGAATAGTGGTGTCATGCATGCTTGTGGCCATGATTTTCATACGGCTAATCTATTGGGGGCGGCGTCCATATTAAATGATTATAAAACGGAGTTTTCCGGTAAAATTGTTCTGCTATTTCAGCCTGCTGAGGAAAAGATTCCTGGCGGAGCGATTCAGGTCTTGGAATCCGGGATTCTGGAATCTTTTGGTGGAACGATTAAAGCTGTGCTGGGTTTACATGTAAGTCCCCGTGTTTCTGTAGGAAAAGTCGGTTTACGTTCCGGGCGATTTATGGCCTCGAGCGACGAGTTCTATTTCACCATTAAGGGACGTGGTGGCCATGCTGCGGAGCCACATCGGGCTGTTGATCCCATTATGATCGGCGCGCAGTTACTCACCACATTACAGCAAGTTGTCAGTCGGAAAGCCAACCCTGATGTACCGTCTGTATTGACCTTTGGTCGTTTTATTGGAGATGGTGCTGCCAATGTTATTCCCGAGGAAGTTAAATTAGCCGGAACATTTCGTACAATGGATGAGGTGTGGCGCAAGGAGGCGCTGGAAATGGTTGCTGAAATAGCGGCAACGCTTCCTGTATCGCTTGGTGCAAAGGTAGAAGTTGAAGTCCGGCATGGTTATCCCGCGCTTTATAATGATCCCGCGTTAACGCAAAAAGTCAAAACAATTATTGCGGAGACGATGGGGAATAGTGTGCCACAAGATCTCGAAATCTGGATGGCAGCCGAGGATTTTGCTTATTATTCTTATCGTTATCCCGCGCTGTTTATGTTGATAGGCACAAATAATGACGATTCTACCACACAATATGGTCTTCATAATCCACAGTTCAATCTGGATGAAAAGGCTTTCGAAACATCAATCGCTGTTTTAGTCAATGCAGCTATTTCCCTTTTGAATGAATCAAATGAATAGAAAAAAATTCTTGATGTCCTCCTTTGCATTTGGATTATCCTATGCCGTTAATGCGAATAATAAGGTGTTCTCTGGGCATGATAACGTAAAAAAGATAGGGATCATTGGGCTAGACATTACACACGCTGTTGCTTTTACAAGAGCGATTAATACGGCTGCTAGCAACCATCCCTACGGAAAATACAGGGTTGTTGCGGCTTATCCCTACGGAAGCAAAACAATTCCCTTAAGTATTGAGCGTATTCCGAAAATTACAGCTGAAGTGCAACAGCTCGGTGTTTCGATTGTATCAAGTATTGCCGAGCTATTGAAAAAAGTAGACTATGTGTTTTTGGAGACAAATGATGGAAATCTTCATCTGGAGCAGGCACTTCAAGTAATCAAAGCTAAAAAACCTTTATTTATCGATAAACCAATAGCGAATTCCTATAGGGACGCTTTCCAAATTTTTCAAGCGGCAAAAAACTACGGTTGCCCTGTTTTTTCATCAAGCTCCTTGCGTTTTATTACCGGACTTCAGGAATTAGATAGGACTAAGGTAATAGGCGCAGATGTCTATTGTCCCGCAGTAACGGAGCCTTCGCATAAGGATCTGTATTGGTATGGAATCCATGGGGTCGAAATGTTATTTGCATTGATGGGACCGGGATGCCGCTCGGTAAAAACGATTCAGGAACAAGGTACTTCGTTTTATGTTGGGGAGTGGGCGGATGGAAGAATTGCCTCACTTCGGGGCATTCGCGAGGGAAAGGATGATTTTGGCGGAACGGTTTTTTTGAAAGATCAGATTGTCCATTTGGGACAATTTATGGGATACGGCCCATTGTTGGATAAGATCCTTCCGTTTTTCGAAACAGGTGTAAGTCCGGTTGACGAAAAGGAAACCCTGGCAATATGCGCATTTATAGATGCAGCCGAAGAAAGTAAATTAAATGGCGGAAATGTTGTTCAACTTCAAAAATAGGGGACGAGCCTGCTTAATAATTACTCGTCACCGTAATCAACAATGGACTATTAAAAATTGTGGCGGGTGATATGACCGTTTCATTCAGCGGAACGCTGTTACCATAACGCTCTTTCAGCTTAGCTTTCACTTCGGGGCTGCTTAAATCAAAATCTTTCAGTTTCTCAAGTTTCCCAACTTCGATGCCTGCTCCACGCTGGTATATTTTCCAGATCAATTCCGAGCAATAGATCTTATCGTCTGACCATTCGAATGTCGCGTCGTAATTTTTGCCGATACAATCTTTGCCAATTGCTTTCATTTTGGCCAGTTTCGAATTGGTCAGTAGCTGATCTGCGTTTTTGAGGCGCTTGACCGCGTAATGCTGCTTTTCGCCACGCTGAATCCAGTGTTCTAACTTCGTAACAGTTACGGGCTGTACGGCTTCCAGTACGTAAGGTTTGCCCTGCTCGTAAAAAATAATCCCACAATGGGAATACAGAGAACGCGTTGCTAATTGGATGGCCTTGCATTGCGGTGAAATAGAAGACTGAAAGATCATATCGCCATCGTTGAATTGGGGTAGTTTTGAGTTAGCCTTCGATTGCTTAGGACCCATTGGCTTTTTTTGCGCATGAACTGGCAGTGTTAGCGCTGCGGTGATCACAAGATAACGAACAAGGGATATCAGGTAAATAAGTGTCTTTTTCATTGTTTTATTTCTGAATTTACTGAAATAGTTTAATGATTTTCTTTGACTTGGTCCTTTCGGCGAGTTGAAAAGCAGATAATACGTCGGATCCATACTGATATACTTTCTCTTTAGCGGCACCTTTCTGCAAAAGATACGCTATGGCTATGTTGTTTTTCGTTAAGATCGCTTTTCCTAGTAGTGTACATTGTGTGAAGCTATAATCGGCTTTAACTTCATCTATACCCAGACGGTTCAGACTATTTAAAGAGCTTTTACGGATAAAATCCATGTCGTTTTTTTCTATCGCCGCCTTCAGTACTTCGAAATCATCGACTTGTCTGTTTCTGGTCAGAAATAAGTGATGAAATTGTTTGGCAATAGCATACTGATCCTTTTCTAAAATCCGATGAATGGCATTGCTGCTAAACTCCTCCACTGTAGAAAATCCATGCAGCTGACTAAAAAATAAAAGTATATTTTCAAAAGGGAGCTTGGTTGCTTCCAGCTGCATTAGGCCGTTCAAATCGTTCGTGTCGAATAAGTTCTCCATGTGTCTGAGGCTGTCCAAAGCGATGAATTGAAATTCAGGTTGATAGTCCGCGAGCCAATTGGAGGATTTGGATATGACAAAGTTGTTGTCAGTAACCCTATAGTTGATGGCGGTAGCCGGTTCGGCATAGTTGATTATTGTTATTGTGCTGTCTGATAGTTTATAATATTTTGAACGAAGATGCTCCGCAGTTGCGGTCGGGAAAAGTCTGTTGAGATTGATCTGTATAGCGTATACGCCCATGGTGTCCACACGCAAATTATAACAAAGCGTCCCTTGGTCCGTAATGTAAAAGGGTAGACTGTTTCCTGGCTGCTGTGATTGAAAAACGATCTTGTTTTGATCTGCAAACAACGATGTTGCAAGGCCGGCTAGTAAGTAAAGAAGGCAAAGACCTCTTTTTAACCCTAAGCGATTCATTGGATAAAATGATCGCATGACTAATCGTGGTATTGTTCTAAAAACTGATTGATCTGATTGGTTAATCCAAACGATTCGGTTTCCAGTAAGTTGATCTCAGCTTGTATCTCAAGTGTAGTCGGCGACAAGATTTGTTTTTGATAGACCTGAATGTCCAGTTCCAAAACCGCTAATTGCAATGCTAGAAGCTGTTTGCCTTCTGTTGTATGGAGTTGTAGTTCATTAAAAGCATGTTTTAATCGTTCCAATTCAGCGATGGATTTTTTGACGTCATTTTCATCGGCCTTGCCAAAGTTTGGATAGGCTTCTCCCAGCGTACGAAAAGCATCCAGGTATTCTTCCTCGGACATTTCGTAAATATTCGAATAGAGCATATTGTACGCATCAATGGCGTCATAGGTATCCGCATCCATTAAGTCTTCGCGATAGTCCTCGACCAATTGTTTGATGTCTTGAGATTCAATCTGTAAAATTGACTCAATATCCTGTTTGATAAGATTGGCTAATTCCATGCTTTATGCTTAAGTAATTCAAATTCTTTGCTAGCACATTTGTGGGCTGACAAAGAATTTTGTGACTTTGGTTTAGACAAAGATCATGTTTTATCGCAAAATTTCAATCCCTATAATCAGCTAATTTTTATTGAAACTGTCTCTCAGCGGTTTTTTATCATCTGAACATTTCCTATAGGCCTGTGTAGTCAACATTTCCATCGCATTTTTCTGTCTTGTAGTACGTGTTTTTCTTTTGACCCGTTATCAAACGAAGAGCGGAAAGCCGTAGTAGCAAAAAAAGGGATCAGAGCGGCATCAAATTTTACCTTTTAACATTGTTTGTTCATTGCTTGTTCAGTGATGGCTCAGTATATACTGTATAATCAATGACTAATGACTGTCTAAATAGTGATTAAAAATTGTTATTAGATATGAGTTGGTATCCGTATGTTTCGATTTAATACTTATCCTGATTAGCTATATGCTAATCAGGAAATCAGTTTCATGTTCACTATTTAGAAATGGGGGATGAATTTTTTGCTACGTTGTTTTATTTAAATTATTTTACTGATATACAGTGTTATATGTGTTGTTGTTTGATTTTATGAGTAAAAAGTACTCAATATATTTTGCAAGCTTAAATTTAATCTTCATATTTGTTGAGTAAAAAGTACTCAATAGTGAAAATCAAAATTAAAAACTATGATTGTATTAAATAAGCATCAGATAGTCACAGAGCAATTTCCAAATGGGGAGACAAAAGTGAAAGATTTTGATCAGTTGATCTTAAAGAACAATCTCATTGAATTTACTTATCAGGAGGACGGGGATTTAATCCGCTTGCTTTTTGTCAAAAAGCGATTGGATGAAACCGAAGCTGAAACTTGTCGGTTACTGATCCGTTATATGCCTTATAGCCGTATGGATCGCAAAATTGAAGGTGATTTATTCACATTGACATATGTGTCGGAGTTTATCAATAGTTTGCAATTTGATGCAGTATCTGTTGTCGAACCGCATTCCAATGTGACGCTGGAGCTGCTGGCGAACAGTGTTGGGATTTATCCGGCATTGGACTGGTTGCCACAATTAATGGAAAAACTTGATTTTTCGGAATCAGATCGGATTGTTTTCCCGGATAAAGGAGCTGCGGCACGTTACATCAACAGCGGCTATGAAAATAGCTGTGTTTTTGAGAAAAAGCGGAATCCACAAACAGGCCGGATCGAAGGGATGGAACTTAAAGCCGGAGATATTCCGCTCGGCGCAAAATGTATTATTGTCGATGATCTGTGTTCGGCAGGGGGAACATTTCTTTGGGCCGGGAAAATATTGAAAGAAATGGGAGCCAGTGCAGTCTATCTTTTGGTCACACATTGCGAACCCCGAATTTTCAAAGGGAATCTGCTGGATGATGATTCACCGATAACTAACGTCTTTACCACCAATTCCATGATGGATACCGAGCACCCCAAAATAAATTATATCAACTTAACGACTGAAAGTTATGTTTAAATCAATGAGCATGAATCCAATACTTTGGACAGATGGTTATAAATTGTGCCATAAGGATCAATACCCTGCACATACGCAATGGGTTTATGAGACTTGGACGCCACGCATGTCACGCATAGAAGGCATTAGTCATGTTGTGTTTTTTGGATTACAGGGGGCCTTGGCCGAAATCACGAATTCATTTGATGCAAACTTTTTTGCTCAACCGGAAGAAGAGGTCGTGGCGGCTTACGAAGAGGCAATAGCAGCTGTTTTTGAAAATACAAACGCAAAGTTCGCCTCGATGCATGAATCGAAACATATTCGCGACCTACATCGACTGGGGTACCTTCCAATCAAAGTAGATGCTTTGTCGGAAGGCAGCCTGGTGCCTATTGGCGTGCCAATGTTTACCATTGAAAATACACATCCCAATTTTTTCTGGCTTCCGGGTTATCTGGAGACACAATTATCGGCCTATATCTGGTCACCGATGACAGCAGCGACAATTGCAGATCGCTATAAAAGATTATTGACGGGTTTTGCCGAGAAAACGGGCGACCTCAATAAAGTCTTTACCCAAGCTGGTGATTTTTCCATGCGTGGCATGGGCTCTCCTGAAACGGCTTATCGTACAGCTGGGGGGCATCTGTTGAGCTTCGGTGTCTCAGCTACGCTTTCCGTTAGGGAGTATCTGAAATCCTACTATCATGCAAAAAGTGATGTGATGATGTACACCCCGTCTACGGAGCACAGTGTGATGTGTTCCTACGGTGAGGATGAATTGGAAGCATTTCGGCATCTGATTACCAAGGTATACCCAAGTGGAAATATTTCCATCGTATCGGATACGTATGACCTCTGGAATGTAGTTGACAATGTATTGCCGAAACTGAAAGATGTTATTATGGCTAGGGAAGGAAAAGTTGTTATTCGCCCCGATAGTGGCGATCCTGTAAAAATTATCTGTGGTGATGTGGCATCTGATCGCAGTACTGTTCAGAAAGGTATTGTCGAACGTTTATTTGAACTTTTTGGCGGTACGACCAACAGCAAGGGATTTAAGGAGCTGGATCCACATATCGGAGTGGTTTATGGTGATTCTATTACGGTGGATAGAGCTGACAAAATATGTCAAGGTCTGCTCGATAAGGGCTTTGCTTCCACCAATACCATATTGGGAATAGGCTCTTATACCTATCAATATGTTACACGCGATACTTTTGGTTTTGCGTTAAAAGGAACTGCCGAAATTGTCAATGGAGAATTTAAAGCAATTCAGAAACGTCCGGCTACAGATACCGGAAACTTTAAGAAGTCACAAAAGGGTATGGTGGCTGTGGTATTCGAAAATGATGAATTTCGTTTAATAGATAACCTGAATCCACAAACTATTGCTGAACTGGAAAGTAGAAACCTACTCCAAACCTGTTATTTGGACGGTGAATTTACACACACAACGCGTTTTGAAGAAATAAGGAATAGATTGAAAACTGAAACAATTCGAGTATATGGAAAATAGCGTAAACAAACCGTTTTTCATCCAGGATGAAAACGTTGCACAGTATGCACAATTGATGGCATCCTGGATTGCTCAGCAAGTGAAATCTGCCGGCCGTCAGGGACTTGTACTAGGAATGAGCGGTGGTATCGACTGCAGTGTTGTGGCCTGCTTATGCCGTCTGGCACAAGTGGATGTTCACTTGATTATGATGCCCTATGGCAGCGATATGAATAATAGTAAAAGCCATCAGCATGCGATGGAGCTTATTCAGAAGTTTGATTTTCCGTTTCATGTGTTTGACATTCAGCCTGCTGTGGATGCCTTGGTAATTCATCAAGAACAATTTGTCGCAGCAGCCACCGCGGCTAACCGCGCCTTGAGCCTAGCAAATATTCGCCCACGTGTGCGCATGACGTATTTGTATCAATTTGCGCAACTGGGCAGCAGATTTGTTATTGGTACGGGGAATATGGCCGAAGCTACAGTAGGTTATTTTACGAAATGGGGCGACGGCGCCTACGATCTGAATCCGTTGGCAATGGTGACCAAACAGGAAGTATATACCTTGGCAAAATACCTGGGCGTACCCGAATCTATTCAGTATAAAAGTCCGTCTGCCGGCCTTTGGGAAGGACAGACCGATGAAGATGAACTGGGAATGACTTATGCGCAAATCGATGGGTTTATTTTGAAAGGTACATCGGGCGACCCGGTTATAGATGAACTTATTCGTAAACGTATACAACAATCTGCGCACAAGTTTGCAGCAGTGCCTACGTTCAAGGGTTAATTTTAACTAGTTAAGGCAATCGACGCAAGCACTCCATAGCAGCTAACAGGAGACAAAAACAATGTTTTAATGAAGATGATTTTTAACTGGAAGAAAAGTTTAATGGCTTCATCGTTTTGCGTAATGAATGCGGCGTTGAAATAGATATTGATTAAATAAAATGAATAGCATGATAACACCATTTGATCAGATTGTCGATGTGCAGCATATTGCCAGCGGCAAAAGGGATAATATACCGGCAATGCTGGCATTGGCAGAAAAGGAGCAGGTCCGGCCTGCAGCTTTAGACGTGAAACGGACGCTGCTTTTGGCAATAGATGTTCAGAACGATTTTATGGAATCTATTGGGAGTCTTGCGGTCAATGGTTCCAAAGCAGATGTTCTGCGTCTAACACAATGGATGTACCGTAATTTGGGCTCCCTGACACAAGTGATGTGCAGTCTTGATTGCCATTCGATGATGCAGATTTTCCATGCCGACTGGTGGCTGGATACGGAAGGAAATCATCCGGAGCCATTTACCATCATTCGCTATGCTGATGTCCGCGACGGTATCTGGCGTGCTGTGAATGGTCATACAGCCTTAGCGCTGGATTATCTTCAGCATTTGGAAGCTGAGGGAAAAAAACAATTATGTATCTGGCCATACCACTGTTTGGAGGGGACCTCTGGCGCACAGCTTGAGAGTCAATTTACGAATATGCTCTATTTTCATAGTGCTGTGCGTCAGGTAAAACCAGTTTTGGTTTACAAAGGACAGGATCCGAATACGGAAATGTATGGTATTATTAAAGCCGAGTATGATGGTAATAAATTTGTCAACCATGCTGTGCTTGAAGCAATACGGGCACACGATGCCATTTATATTGCGGGAGAGGCCTCAAGCCATTGCGTATTGGCTTCTGCGGTGCAGATTTTGGAATATTTTGCACATGATTGGTCCATCACCTCCCGTATCACCTTGTTGATCGACTGCATGTCGCCGATTGCCGGATTTGAAGAGCAAACCCTTCTGCAGTTTGACGCTTTAAAAGAAAAATATGGGATACAGATCAAATTGTCAACCGAAGTAAATTTGTAGTACATGGCAAGCTCAGCAAAAAAATATGTATATGAATATCCGAGACCTGCGGTAACGGTTGACTGTGTGATCTTCGGCTTTGATAAAAACCAGCTTAAGGTATTATTGACCAAACGTGCAATAGAACCTTTCTTGGGAAAATGGGCGTTTCCTGGAGGTTTTATTCGGGAAGATGAAAGCGCCGACGACTGTGCGCTTCGTAAACTGCAGGAGGAGGCCGGTCTCGAGGATATTTTCCTTGAACAGCTTTATACATTTTCAGACTTAACACGTGATCCGCGCGGAAGAGTGATCAGTATTGCTTATTATGCGCTTGTCAAGCCTGAAACGTATATCTTGGAAGCGGGTGCGGATATTGAAGCTGTAAAATGGTTTGGCATTGATGAAAATAAAGACCTCGCTTTTGACCATAAACAGATCTTGAATACCGCCATCGAAAGGCTCAAAGGGAAAATACGTTATCAGCCGATCGGTTTTGAGCTTCTGCCCGAACAGTTTACCTTGCCCGATTTGCACAATTTGTATGAAACTGTTTTGCAACGGTCAATTGACCGTGGGAATTTTCGAAAAAAAATCCTCAGCATGGGTTTATTGATCGACCACAGTGATAAGCAGAAAGATCGGCGTGCCAGGGCTGCGAAGATTTATAGTTTTGACAGGGTAAAATATAAAGAACTTACTGAATCGGGGTTTTATTTTGAAGTATAAGTTTTATTTTGAAGTATAAGTAGAACAGGTGGAGCAGGCAGAAATGAAATACTGCCTGTTCTTATCCTGTCTAATTCGTATAAGGTCAATCTATTAATAATCGGGATTGTTTTATTCTCCTGATCTGTTGCTATTCGTGAACACCAACGAAATCAAACCGGTGCTAACCCTGAAAATCACCACAATCATGTACTTCAAATTGATCGATCAAAGATTTTTGGGTGTAGTATTTTGCGATACGTTTATTCTTTAGCAACAACGAATTCCCTTTGATTTGTAATTCGAAAATAGGCTCTTTCTCTATTTTCTTGAAGGAAAACTCATGATTTTTGGTCTTAATCGTGAGACTGCTATCACGAACATTATACGTGAAATCTTTAATTTGATAGATTTCATTGGAATCACAGACATTGACCAAAAGCAGCTGTTTTTTATTTATTTTGATTTCTGCAAGATCACAAGCATAACATATTCCTGAAAATTCGATACCATATTTCTTGAAACTATTTTTGCTCTCCGGCTGAAGAATAGCAATCGGATAAAGCTGATTAAAAAGAGCCAGGTCATCATTGGATGTGGATTTCATCGCCTCCTTTTTCTGTAAAGTGTCTATACTGACGGGAGTACTAACTGCAATGGCTGTTTTTTTAGCCTCATTCTTTTGTTGGCAGCTAAAAAGCAATGCTATACAGGGTAGAAAAATAGTTTTTATAGTGAACTTCATGGTTGTTTTAGGTTAGTTGTACTTTTTTGAAATAGGTTATACTTGTTTTTTATTCGATATCGACCCATTTTTTTTCAAAATAGATCGTGCATACCGGTATATCTGTCGAATCGATGAATTTAGCTTGCACAAAATCACCCTTTGTGTCCACATATTTTAGTTTTGAGCCCTTACTGTCTAAGCCAGAGGTATCGTAATATGCACCCAGTTTAAGTTGGTAAGGATTATCTGCCACATCGTTGGTAAAGATGGAAAATAAAAGCAGCTTCTTAGCCTGTGTGTCTGCTTGCTCATAGCCAAAGAAGCGATGATCTATACGTATATTGGAATGCAGGCGTATAATACTGTCTTTAGCAGTCAATTTCACGTAAGCTTTGGTGACTTCATCAGATTCCAGTACACTTTGCGCATTGGCATGGTCAATACTATCGAGTTTGGCGTGTTTTGGCAATGCGGTGTCTTTTAAGACAGTATCTTTGACTGGCCTTTCCGTCGTTTTTGCGGGTGCTAGGTGTGCTTCCTGTGGCTTTGATTTTTCCTGACAGGCAATTTGCAATGAAAGAAGTATCAATGCGCCGATATAATAACTGTATTTGAAATGATTCATTGTTCTTTCCGTTACAAAATCCAAACCAAAGTTGCCTGAAATAGGCTGAGAAAAAAATCCCTGTTTTCCGCTAAATAAAAAAAATGATAAATACGGTATTTTTACAGCATTCGCATGATTCTTGTCGTATGGAATGGATTACTGCGATACAACGACAAACAGAAAAATTAGCACATGGCACATCGTATTTATATCTATAATGTAAATCTCAAGACCAAAGAAACATATCCTTCTTATCTGGCCGAATGGAATTATGAAATTCCTTTCCTGATGCTACCTTTATTTTCCGCCAATATCCGGTCCAAAGGCAGCCAGCTTTATGCAAACAAGGAAGATGGGATCGCACGACTGCGCTATTTTTATGCGTTGTTGGCTGATAGGTATCAATTGCATTATAAAAAAATATATTTTGAGCCTGTCAACAGGATGTTTGATTTTTTGGAGGCTTTGCCTTTCGATACTTTTCAAATCGATGGACGCGATGTTTTTACCATGAATGAAGAAAATGACGCGGAGCAGGCCAAAGATTGGGTGTCGGAAATAAGAATGAAGGCCGCTTTGTATGAACAAGCGGTCGAAGAACAGTCCTTAGATCTGCTGGACCCGCTTGTGAAAGAGTCTGGTTATACTTCATTTTTAGATGCTCTTCAAACCGATTGGATTGATTATGGCTTGGGCTTATGGGTAGAGGAGCTTGTGCAGGAGAAAGGAGCGGAGGTTTTCGAAGTGGAAGGAAAACAAGGATTAAAAAATGCCAAAGGTGATATTTTGGTTGAGGCGGTTTACGATGAGATATTTGAATTCAATGACCAGGGGATTGCGGTCGTTGAATCAAATGGACTATATGGCTATATCAATGCTAGTGGCGCTGAACTGCTGTCCTGTCGATATAGTGACGCTTTCGATGCCCGGCATATCAATGGGAACAATTACGCTGAAGTGGAAGTGGCAGGAAAACGTGGGGTACTGCATTTGGATGCCAAACAGCTGAGTATACCTGCAATCTATGATGAACTCGACTGGATCGCCTATGGATTTATAAACGCAAGACAAGAAGATAGCCACATTCTCCTTTCGGCTGAAGGACGATTGATTATTTCAGATCCTGCACCCGAGCCGTTTATGTATGACTATAACAAGCTGTTCTATAACCGGCAAAAAGGAACGATAAAAAGGAAATATTATCGAATGGACGGTCAGTATTTAGGGACTTTTTTGGAAGGTAGTCTGGAGCCGCTAGCCAATCGATATTTTTGGATTAAACCCAATAAGCTACAGCCAAAAATTGCCGTCATTCAACCCGATGGTAATATCTTGGATGAAGGAATTGACCGGATCATCGTGTTGGATGGCTATCGAAGTATTGCCTATCTCAAAAATAAAAGATGGCAGATTTACTCGCTTGAGCAGGGGGTATTTCGACTGATGGATAGCCTGATAGATAAAGTAGCTGTAGATAGCATACAGCAATACCGTAAAGATATTTTTGTCGTAGGCTGTGCTCAAGGACAGGGGATTTATGATGCTCTTCGAGGGGAATGGTTACTTGAACCTGTTATTGACCATCAGAAAATCGAACATTGCTTTTTGGATTTTATGCGCATACACTGTCCTGCTGGAATGCGCTATTTCGATACGAAGCTAAACTTTTGCAGTGAGCATTACGATTATATGTGTTCGCCTTTTCATTATCCAGCACCTGAGGCAATTTCAGGCGAACTCCTGTTGCTTTTTAAGGGAGAGAAGATCTTTCATCTCGATCTAAACCGGAATGTGATAGAGATACCCGAAACAGCATTTGGGCATTTATATACAGAACGTTATCAGTTACAGGGGTGTGATCAAAGCTATTTTGTGCAGTTTTATCAAGCCTGGACGAAACGCAAGGGTGATGGATATGAACAGTATTTCGATAATGACACACTTCTTGAAAAGGGGAAGAAGCTCGATGCTGAAGGGAAGGTATCCGAAGCCATTCGGCTGCTCAAAATCGCGGCCGATCGGGGCAGTGCAGACTGCCAATATTTCCTTGGAAATATCTATACAGACACAAGCTACGAAGGGATGGATATCGCAAAGGGAAAGTTCTTCTATGAACAGGCAATGGCGCAGAACCATGCTCAGGCATGGAATAACTGGGCCTTTCTCTATGCGACAGCGCATGGTGTTGAATTGGATATTTCGAAGGCCTTAAAAGGGTATCAGCAAGCTGTTGCGCTTGGAGAGGCACAAGCCATGAGCAACTTAGGGAATTGGTATTACGAAGGAGCCTATGTGGAGCAGGACTATGCCTTAGCTTTAGATTACTTTAAACAAGCTGAAAAAGCGGGTATCCCCAACGATGCGCAAATGGCAGAAATCTATTATCAAAAACAAGATTACGCGAACTTATTGCGTTATTTAAAAAGGGATACCACAAATCAATTTGCTGCTATTTATTATGGGATTTTGTATGAGGAAGGACTGGGCGTTAAACAAAGTTTGCCAAAAGCGATCCGTTACTATGAACAAGCCAATGAAGAAAACGTGTATGCCTATGCTGTCAATCGTTTGCTGCAGCTGTATGCTGCGCATGGAGCTGCAGCAAACGCGGATAAATACGAGTTTTGGTTAAATTTTGCTAAAGAAAATACTGTTGAAATTGATCAATAGGAAGAGAATTATTATCCCATAGAAAATGGCTCATCGCATATATATTTACAATACAGATAAGAAGGATCAAGATTACTTTCCGCATTATTTAGGGGAATGGAATTATGTGATTCCGCCGCTTTTTTTACCCTTATTTGCTGCTAATCCGAAGGCAAAAGGTACCTTGGTTTATTCCGAAAAGGAGCTTGGAATCCGTAAGCTTCGCGCTTTTTATGATTTGCTCATTCATGAATATAGGTTAAATTCAGATGCGTTGGCCATGGCTGCTATCGGGAAACTGTTCGATTTTTTGGACGGTTTGCCCTTTGATTACTTCCAGCTAAACGCGAGTGATGTATTTAACATGAGCGATGTTAAACATAGTCAACAGGCAAAAGATTTTGCATTTGAAATCTATGAGAAGAATTTGCCCTATGAAAAAGCAATCGAAAAACAATCCATAGCTGAGCTCGAATCTATTTTGGTACCCGCTGGTTATACCTCTTTTTTAGCGATGCTCGAGCTGGAATGGGGCAACTATGGCTTGGGCTGGTGGAATAGCGAAGCGATTGATAGTCTCGATAATCAATTTTTTGAAGACCAGGGGCTTTGGGGGATACGCAATGCAAAAGGGGAGGTGAAGGTCGAAGCAAGCTATCAGGAAATTGGTGATTTTGACTATGAAGGGATCGCTGCCATAAAGAAAAATGACCTGTTCGGTTATTTGAATAGGGGCGGCGAAGAAACTATTCCCTGTATTTATTCATCGGCAGCGCCAGCCCAATATGGGGCTGGATCAACCGTTGGTAAGGTGAGCTTAGCTAAAAAGTACGGATTGATCAACATCGGGAACGGAGAAATAATCATATCGCTTGAATATGATGAACTCGAAGATTTTGCTTACGGTTATTACCAGGGAAAGAAAGATCAGCAATACTACATTATAGACGCCCAAGGTCGGTTCTTTAATGTGGTGGGTGCAGACAAACCGTTTGACATAGATTATGATGGATTTATCTATCAAGATATTCCCGAAAATAAACTGCGTCATTATTATTCCAACAGCGGTATTTTACTTGGTGCTTTTGCCAGTGGTGCACTGAGCGAACTGCTGTTTGATTTTTATGCGGTCAATTTGAATAACAAAAAGAAAAAATCTGTTTTGTCTCCAGATGGAACTTTCTTGGTCAAAGATGTTGATATACTCAATGCTGGAAACGGTCGAAGTGCATTATTCTTTGCCGATTCCGGCAGCATTCGTTTGTACGATCTGGAAGCCCGTGCCTATGTACTGCAAGACTTGGTAATGCAATCTGTTCAAGGGGGGACTGATTTCGGTAATGGTGCCTGGGATTGCTATATCATCCAAACAGCTGCCGGAAGTGGGATCTATCAGGCTGCTGAAAAGGCCTGGCTGATCCCGCTCTCAACGCACTATGTGAAAATTGTATATGCTGCTGTGATGGATTATTTTATTCTGAAAGACCATGCGGGAAGATATTACTATTTTGACGCAGTGCAAAGGGCCCTCAGCTCCGCCTATGATTATGTCTGTGCAAGCGTCAATCACTATCAGGATCTGATGTTATTGCAAGGTGACCTCTTATATAAAAAAGGCTACGATGGTGTGGAAGTAATTCAGGAAGAACAATATGGCCAATTTCTGAAGAAGCTGGATCAATTGTCAGGGGAAGATTTTGATGTATGTAGCCGTTTTTTTGAACGATGGAAGAATGCAAAGGGCGATAATTTTGAATCCAGCTATGATAGTTATACCTTGTATCATATGGCCTTAGACTGCTACCGGCAGGGCGATGTTGAAAAGGCGATGCGCTATTTTACCTTTTCTGCCGACCAGGGAAATGAAAGCAGCATGCATGAACTTGGGAATATCTTTACGGATACCGATAGCGAAGACAATCGTTTTTTAGATTTGGACAGGGGAATTCAATATTATGAACAGGCCGCCCAAAAAGAATATGCCCCTGCCTGGAATGCAATTGGCTACCTCTTTCAGTATGGAATCGGCTATAACAAAGACTTGAAAAAGTCATTTGATGCTTACCTAAAAGGAGCCGAGTTGGGGAATGGCTATGCTTTGTCCAACTTAGGTTACTTTTATTCAAGTGGGACCTATGTTGAAGAAGATCTGGAAAAAGCCCTCACTTATTATCAGAAAGCGGAATTAAAATTAGTTGAAAACAACAGCAATATAGCCGCTATCTATTACAGTTTGGAAGATTACGATCGTCTATTGGTTTACTTGAAAAGAGATAAGGAAAATAGTTATTCCAATATCTATTATGGATTGCTCTATGATCAGGGACTGAAATTTAAAAAGGACAGTAAAAAAGCGATCCACTATTTTGAGCGTGCCAATGACTACGGCGTTTACGAAAGTGCCACAGCGCGCTTATTGGATTATTATAAGAATGATCCTACATTTAGAAATCAGGAAAAATTTGTCCATTGGTTAGGTTTCGCAAAAACCAATGAACTGGATATCGAACAGGATTTATTGCAATGGGATAATCAGTCCGAAGATTCAAATGCAAGTTCTTCCTTTTTTAGTAAACTATTTAAAAAGAAAAAGTAAATCATGTTATCATCAGCAAATATTGATTTTAGTGGCATTCTGATCGACTTGATCATGATTGTCTTTTTTGGATTTGGAACGATTTATACGTTAACGGTAGGTATTGTTCATATCGTAAAGAAGAAAACACGAACCGCGGGGTATTATTTTCTGTCGTTTTTTCTGTCGGGCCTTATTGGACTCCTGATTGCAGGATTGCTGGCCTTTTTGTGGGCGATGTCATTGTCGTAAAGTGAAGGCAATAAAGTGAATTTAGCACAATGATCTTTTGACTGCCAGTCAAAGGTTCATTGTGCTATTTAATTCCATCAATGGTTTTTGGCGTTGACAATATGCATGAGGTGGTGGTTACAATGCCATGCATACAGGCCTATATTGACCTTTAAAGAAATTAGTCTTTTGGTAACAGGGTGAATAAATCCCCTTTCAAGTTGTTCAGCTGAAAGGCTTTTCAGCAGTATGACCCAACGTTCATGTAGACCTTCAAGCAATTTTACCGAACTTTCTATGGGAATTATTTTGGCGTCGGGAAGTTCGGCCCACAATTTTTCTTCATATAATTTGATGGTTGGATCTTCTTCCGTTAGGGCCAATTTGAAGCGGACAAAGCTATTCATATGGCTGTCGGCACAATGGTGAACGACCTGACGTATCGTCCAGCCGTCAGGACGGTAACGCTTCTCTAGCGCACTGTCCGTAAGGTCGCCGACTTCGGATTTTAACCGAGCCGGAAAATCTGCAATTGTCTTGATCCAGTCATTCAACAGGGAGCTGTCAATTACATCGGGTATCGCGAAACGACCTATGGGGTATCTGAGTTTTTCTAATTCATGTTGCATAATCTAAAATTACTTAAAATAGATGCAAGGTTCCTAATCTTTATGTTCATGTTTTCGATGAATATTTTTTTTCGATACGTTCTTGTGCAGGCTGTAATTTGGATGCGATAAAGAATTGTGGTAATTTCGGCAAAATTGATAGAAACAGGAAGTCTCCCGGTCGGTTGGAGGATAGTTGACCAGGGCATATAAAAGCACAAGAAATGAAAAGTCTAAAAGAACTGATTGATACAAGTAATTCGGGATGGAAGCTGGTTGAGGGCTGGTTGAAGGAAGCGACAAATTCATATGAAGTGCTTCCTCAAAACCCTAAGCGGGCCGATGAGGAACTTTTAAGGGCACAAATTACGACAAAATCTCCGATGGGAGCCATTATTCATCGGAGCGGTGGTATACTAATCGATGGTGGCTGGCTGCGGATTTTAGGCTCCGGTTCGCCAAAGTTGAACCGTGGAATTATGGAGTGGAATAAGGGCAAGAGTTTTGACAAGGAAGGCGAAAAAGGAGGATTTCTTCTTATAGCTGACGATGTTTTGGGTGGTTATTTTGCCATCAATGCCGGCGCTCTGGGAGATGCTATTGGACAGGTCTATTATTTTGCTCAAGATACCTTGCAATGGGAAAGTTTGGAATGTGGCTATTCGGACTTTGTTTTTTGGGCTTTGAAAGGGGATATCAGACAGTTTTATGAAACATTTAAATGGAAAGACTGGAGTGAAGACGTCAAATCCTTGACTGGTAATCAAGTTTTTTCGTTTTATCCTTTTCTATGGACTGAAGAAGCACGCGACTTTCGTAAAGTAGATCGCAAGCCAATGGCAATCGATGAGAACTACCACTTTACGATGGAATTTGCAGGAAGACGCTAACCCTTGTCGTGTTATTCTAATACGATAAGCAGGCAGCTTATGGTAAATAAGACCGAATATGACGAAGACCGAATATGACGGCCACGGAAGCACTCCTGGCCGTTTTTTTATCGCTTTTATTTTCAATGGTGGAATTTAGCTTATTCCCAATCTCCTATCAGATTCCTCATTAATAACGCTGTTACACTACTTTTGCAAGGTAATAACAGGGGGTTAACAGGGATTTACCCCTGCTAACCCCCTGTTAACCCCCTGTTATCCCCTAGTTATCCCGCTGTTAAAAGATAAGATGATAATAAAATCGTAATACCTTGTGCTATACACAAATAAGTTGGATTTTCCATTTTTTTGCGTACAGATTATAGACGATTTTTGAATCTGTGATTCAATGAAGGGACAATAGACGAGCAATTGGCGTTTGTCTACTAATTACTGTTACAGGGAAGAAGTAGGGGATATAATAAGTCTTTTGAAAAGGGTGCTTGATATGCGCTCATGATGTGGGCAAATTGATTTGAATCCAAAGATCTTATCCGGTTGGGGAAGATGATCTTACAAAGTCTGGAAAGCTAGTCAAGCGTACTGTTTTTATTCTTTTATTAGGCGATAGGAAAATGTGTTGTTGTCCTATCGCCTAAGTAGTTAAGGGGATTTGCGAACTGAAATCTATGCAGATTTATTCTGGAGACTAAAGCTAACCTCGTTTAGTCTGACAATTTGTATTTGGATCCCCTCGATGAGTCCTAGTTGGGTGGCCGCTTCTTTTCCTAATTTGAGGACGTGAAAACCTCTGCCCCGATAGGTAAAATTACATTCGTATTCTCCAGCATTGATCATAATCCTTAATTTTTGGGATTTGGTCGGAAATAAAGGTTTGAATTCTTTTGTGATTCTTATTTGTGACTTTTTTACATCATCTGCAGTAATCTTGTTGCCTTCAGAAGGAAACAGCATGCTTGTTGGTAAAATAGCTGCTGCTGGGGCTGTCGTTTCTGTTTTTTGTTCCTGTGACTCTGCGCTTTGCGTAACCTCTTTTTCTGTTGTTAGAGGGACTGTTTTATCTTGATGTTTTTTCTCCTGTCTTCCTTTTTTTCTGTTGTTTTGATTCGCTGGTTTTTCAGTTGTATTTACAGCCACGGCCGGAATAATTTTGTTCGTAGTTTCTATCGGCGGAGTAGGTGCGACAGCCGATAAAGGACGTTTAATGATATTACGGATATAATAGTGTTTTATGCGGGATTTGTCGGTGTTCCGCTCTTCAATTTCAAAATCTTCCTTGTAGGCTTTAAAAAGGTGGGACATCTTGTCGTATCCGTAATTTCGCGCATCAAAATCAGGTTTCCTTTTATTGAAAAGACTTCCGATTTCACCTAGGAAAGCCCAGCCATTTTCATCAGCTGTATCATCGACAGTGTCTTTTAAAAGTTCTAGGGTGTCTTCATCCAGTACCGCTATACTTGCCGGGTTGTCAACCGGGGCAGATTTGGGTTGAATTAGCTGTTTTTTCTTTATGACTATTTCTTTCTTTTGATTTTTTTCGAAAATTTCCACATAGATAAACTTGTCACAAGAGGCGATAAAGGGTTTAGGTGTCTTTTTCTCACCTATACCGATTACAAGTTTGCCTGATTCCCGGAGGCGCGTGGCCAAGCGGGTGAAGTCGCTGTCGCTCGATACAATACAAAATCCACCCACTCTGTCTGAATGCAGAATATCCATGGCGTCAATAATTAATGCGGAATCAGTAGAATTTTTGCCTTGGGTATAACTGTATTGTTGTATGGGGGTAATCGCGTGGGTAAGAAGTTTGTCCTTCCATTTTTCAACATAATGGTTGGTCCAGTCTCCGTAGATGCGTTTGATGGTTGGAATCCCGTATCTTTTGACTTCATTCAAAATCTCTTCGATCTTTCGATAAGATACATTATCCGCATCGATTAGTATTGCGATTTGCAAATCCCCATGTTCTGCCATATATGTTTAGATTATTTTTTCAATATTTGAACTCATTTCTATTCGTGTGACCTTTCTGATCTGAATATATTCGTTAAAAATACAGTATTGTTAAAGAATTTCTTTAATTTTTTAGAATTAATTTGAATGCTATTTTTTAGAACATGCGATCAGTTGCTTTTGTTTGGATGTAGGGGGGGATTTATTACGTTTGTGGAGCGGTGAAATGATTTGAGGGGCGGTGAAAAAAAAGGTTTTCAAACGGGGAGAATGAAAACCTTAAATAACCAATTATAAACCTAAATTATGATGATACAAAGATAGTGTAAATATTACACCTGTGCAACTATTCATTACTATTTTTTTAAAACGTTCTGGATTTTGTGGCTGTTCAGCTACAAGTTGCCTGTAGCTGTGCTGAAACTAGTCCACCATGAAGCTCGAAGGTCTATATTTCATTACAGCATAAAAGCTATTGGTAAACGCTTGTACGCTTTTATAACCGACTTTATATGCAATTTGGGAGATGGTGAATTGTTTTGTGCTAAGAAGTTCCAAACTCTTGATAATGCGGAGTAACTGCTGATATTTTGCAAGTGTCATTCCGGTTTCCTTTTTAAAAAGGCGCTCAATAGTTCGGAGCGAAAGATTGGACAACAGGGCAATCTCGTCTAAGGTGCAGGCTTCTGTGTAATGGTCATGTAGGTGATTTAAGACGGCTTGAAGTCTATTCTCCTGAGGAAGGGTAATCCCAAGTTGGAGCAATTGTGCGGCGAAATAGGGGAGTTCATGGAGTAAAGCACCCAGGAAAACTTTTTCATGTTTATCTTCTTCAATCAATTTCGACCATCTTTCACAATACAAAATCATTTCCCGTAATACTTTAGGCGCAGAAAATAGCTGCACCTGACTGAAAAACAACTGGTCTTGTGCGCTGTCAAATTGTGGAGTATCAAAAAAAAGTACCATAAGCTTGATGCGCTCAGAGTGGGAGTTGGTTTTATGTAATGCACCAGAGGGAATCCAGGCAACGTGATTTTGGGGGAGTAAATACATTTTTCCTGCGACGGTAAGGTATTGAAAACCCTGTTCGACATAAATCAGCTGGCCTTTTCGATGACTGTGCAACTCGTTGTCGTGTATCCAGTTTTCTTCAAACCAGACAAAGGTTGATTTCTGGATGCGCTCAATTGTCAATGTATGATTTGTTTGATCCATGTCGTTTTAAATTAAATTAATGGCAAATTTAATTAAAATTTCAGGTATATCTTTGCGAGCGGTCATTACATGTATAGCGCGATTTTATTATGAAAGAAAATATAAAAGTATCCACAGTTGTTTCTTGGACCTGGTTATCCATATTAGTTGTTGTTATGGTCTCAACCAATCTGCGGTCGCCAATTACAGCCGTTGGCCCTGTACTGGGGCAAATCAGTGAAGATTTACAATTAAATAGCTTTCAAAGCAGCCTATTGACGGCAATTCCCCTTTTTATGTTTGCGAGCTGTTCTGTCGCAGTAAGTCGATATTCGCATAAACTGGGCATGCATCGTTTTTTATTGTTTGGTTTAATGCTATTGAGTGTAGGGATTGTGCTTCGGGTCTGGGGCAATATGCCAACGCTGTTTGTGGGATCTTTTTTAATTGGACTTGGGATGTGTGTGGGCAATGTCGTTACACCTGGCTACATAAAAACCAGTTTTCCAAAGCAGATTGGGTTGATGACAGGGATTTTTGCGGTAGCAATGAATCTCACTGCTGCTTTCGCTTCGGGTTTTAGTTTACGATTGGGTGAATGGACCGGTCTTGGGTGGCAAGGCTCACTGGGTGTTTGGGTGATTTTAGCCTTGTTATCACTTATTGTTGTTTTTTTTGATGGTTTAGGCCGAAAGAAGGATCAAGGTATTACTGAAAATAGACAAGCGACAAGTGGAATCGGGCATATCTTTAAGTCTAGATTGGCCTGGTATATCAGCCTATTCATGGGTATTCAGTCCCTGATTTACTACAGCTTGATTTCTTGGTTGCCCAAAGTATTGGTCGATTATGGTATGCCAAAGGAGGATACGGGCTGGTTGCTGTTTTTGATCCAAATTGCCATGATTCCCATTATGTTCATCGGACCTATTTTGGCTCATCGGATGAAGGATCAACGTTTAATGGCAACTGCTGTTGCGATAGGCATGCTTGGAAGTATCTTTATATTCTGGCATTACAAGCTTCAGGGAATTTATGTTGCCGCCATATTGTTGGGACTTTCCAATGGACTGTCTTTCAGTTTGTCTATTCTCTTCTTTACCCTGCGGGCTAGATCAACGGCAAATGCGATCAAAATATCGGGCATGGCGCAGTCTGTCGGCTATTTCATTGCGGCTTTTGGCCCCCCGGTCTTTGGTAGGCTGCACGAAATAGATGCTACCTGGAATTACTCGTTCTACTTTTTGGCGGGGAGTATCGTACTTTTATTGTTTGCGGGATGGAAGGCCGGCGAAGATAAGTATGTAGCGGAAGATTAAAGATAAGGCTACATCAGGCATAGGTGTTTAGCTGATGTAGCCTTATTCAACGAGCTCTTAAGCGCCGGCTTTCGAATTTACCTGCTAATCTTTGAGGACAGAAAATTCGATGTATGTGGCATTGTTCACATCGTGAAAAATACGTTGGGTAGCTTTGCGGAAATCAGCTTTGGTAGCTGTATAAGGTGCTAAAAACACCTGTGGATTTCGTTCTGCCAGCGGAAACCATGAGTTTTGTACCTGAACCATAATGCGATGCCCTTTTTTGAAGGTATGCGCAACGTCTGGCATTTCAAAATTCACCTTTTCGACCATACCTGGAGTCAAGGCCTGCGCTTTATCGAAACCATTTCGGTATTTCCCCGCCATGATCTCACCACGTACCAACATTTGATATCCAGCCATTGTTTTTCCTTGATAACTTGCAGCATCGTTCGGGTATACATCAATCAGTTTGACAACATAGTCCGCGTCTGTGCCTGTTGAAGAGACTTTGAGAAAGTTTTTGATTGGGCCTACTATCGTCAGGTCCTCGGTCAACGGTTCTGTTTGATAAACCATGACATCAGGGCGACTAGCCGCGAAACGTTGATCATCTACCATATACTCCCGTGTTCGGTTTTGAATTAACCCACCTTGATGCGGAACAGGTTTATTAGGGTCTGTAACATATTCATCCCAGGAATCTGTACGTTGAACTTTGTCAGATCCAAGTTTCCCCTGAGGTTGGAAGTATAGTTTTTTTGTCTCTACATTTTTTGGCGGCCATTGTTCGAAATGTTTCCATTCGTTGCTGCCTGAGACAAAAATGTTAGCTTCGGAAGGGGCGAAGTTTCCTTCATCTTTTAGGTAATATTTGAAAAACGGTTGTTCAAATTGTTCCTGATAAGTAATACTGGTTTTTTTCTCAAATTGGATATCACCTAAATAGTTTCCTTCTGCACGAACCCAGCCGCCATGATACCAAGGTCCCGCGACTAAAATCGAGTTGTTTTTTTTGCTTTTATCCTCAATCGATTGGTAGGTCTTAAATGTTCCATAAGCATCTTCCGCGTCAAAGAAACCACCAACCACCATCACAGCTGGTTTTACCTCCTGTAAAGAATTGGTAATCACACGCGATTTCCAAAAATCATCATAGTCGGGATGTTTAAACAGGTCATTCCAAAATTGTACGGAGTCACCAAAGTATTTTTCTTTGAGTTCCCGCGCTGTTCCTGCTTCTGCAAAAAAGTTATATTTATCGGCTTCTTTGATCTGAATTTTGCCCTTAAATTGATCCGGTGTAATGGGTTTTGGACGAGGGACACCAAAGGTTGACATGAATGTAAATGCATCCTGAAGAAACAATACGCCATTATGGTGGAAGTCGTCGCCGATATACCAGTCTGTTACGGGAGCCTGTGGGGAGACTGCCTTCAAGCTCGGGTGTGTTTTGACCAATCCGACGGTAGAATAGAATCCTGGATAGGAAATCCCATAGAGCCCGGCTTTGCCATTATAGTTTTTGAGATTTTTTTGTAACCATTCAAGCGCATCATAGGTATCCGTACTTTCATCGATTGCTTTTTTATCTTTGCTGTACGTGGTCGGACGTATATCTTCAAAATCACCTTCGCTCATCCACTTGCCACGGACATCCTGGTAAACGAAAATATAGCCATCATGCATCATTTGGGGAAAGTTTCCCAAGCTTTTTTTGTATTCGTTCTGTCCATAAGGAGAAACCGTGTAGGGCGTTCTATTGAGCAAAACTGGATATTTCTTGGATTTGTCTTTTGGACTGTAGATCGCAGTAAATAATTTTTTCCCATCTCGCATGGGGATTGCTACTTCGGTCTTTTCATAATGATCTCTAACATAAGCCGAGTCGGCAGCTGTTTGAGCATGTAACTGGCTTGCGCTTAAAAGCGCTAAAGTTAGGCACGAAATTGTATTTTTCATTCAGATAATTATTTGTTCAGTACATTCTTTGGTGTAAATTATAATTTTACACTTGGTTTCAGTTTTTGCAATGCTATGGATACTCTTATGCACCTTAGGCGTTATGCGATACAGTTAAATTTGTCATCGCGTTATCGTTTGGCAGACCATTTCTCCAGCTACAATGAGCGGATCAACAGCTGTTGGTTTATAAATTGAACGATAGATTCATTGCCTGTATTTAGATTTTAGGCTAAAGTTAGTGCTACCAAAACCATTTTCCAATTTTATTGTCATATTTATAGCGAATAGAAAAAGAAAAATTGACCAATTTTTAAGAAAGAAAAACTTTTTTTGGATGGAATTTGGATTAGTTTTCGAATCTTAATATATTGAGTAAAATTAAGGAGAATTATTTTTTGGGTTAACAGCTTTAGCTAAAAACGTTAAATTTCAATCAGATGGATTAGTAGAACACTAAATAATAATTCATTTTCAGATTATTTCTTTAGGTTTCGAATGGGGTTTGTATTGGTATTTGTCACGATTTTATAAATTAAGTGGGCGGTGGTATGAAATATGTTTTTTTAAGCTAATTTTAAGAATTATTTTATCATAATACATCAATTAAATAACAATTTAAGTATATAGAATTAATATGGGACAACAAGTGAAAGATGCCAATGGAAAATTGGGTATTCTTATTCCGGGATTAGGTGCTGTGGCTACAACATTAATCGCTGGTGTGGCATCTATAAACAAAGGTTTTTCAAAACCAATCGGATCTGTTTCTCAATTGAGCAGAATCCGTCTGGGTAAACGCACTGAGAACAGAAATCCATTAATTAAAGATTTCGTCCCTTTAGCAAAATTGGAAGATGTTGTTTTTGGTGGATGGGACGTATATGAGGATAACGTATACGAGGCTGCATCAAAAGCACAGGTATTGGAGCAAGGCCAATTGGATGCTGTTAAGGCCGAATTGGAGGCAATCCAACCAATGAAAGCTGTGTTTGACCGTAATTTTGTGAAAAATTTGGACGGAACGCACATCAAATCTGAAAAAACTCGCCGTGAATTGGCAGATGCAGTGCAACGTGATATTCGTGAATTTAAAGAGAAAAACGGATTAGACCGTGTTGTATTGGTATGGTGTGGATCTACTGAGCGTTATATTGAAACAAACGAAGCTTTTTCAACTTTAGCTAAATTAGAGGAAGCATTAGACAATGATGATCAACGTATTCCACCAAGCATGATCTATTGTTATGCGGCATTGAAAGAGGGAGCTCCGTATGTAAATGGTGCGCCAAATTTAACATGTGACGTTCCAGCTATTGTTGAGTTGGCGCATGAAAACGGTGTGGCAATTGCAGGTAAAGATTTTAAAACAGGTCAAACATTGATGAAAACAATTGTGGCACCTGGTCTTCAAGCGAGAGCTTTGGGTGTTGAAGGTTGGTTTTCGACGAATATCTTAGGTAACCGGGATGGATTAGTATTAGATGATCCTGAAAATTTCAAAACAAAAGAGGTCTCTAAATTATCGGTATTGGAAGAAATTCTGGATGCGAAAAAGAACCCTGAGTTATACGGTGATCTTTACCATAAAGTACGTATCAACTATTATCCTCCACACGGCGATAATAAAGAATCTTGGGATAACATCGATATCTTCGGTTGGTTGGGTTACAAAATGCAGATTAAGATCAATTTCTTGTGTCGCGATTCAATTTTAGCAGCTCCAGTTGCGTTGGATTTGGCTTTATTTATTGATTTGGCTCAACGTGCGGGTATGTCGGGTATTCAAGAGTGGTTATCATTTTACTTGAAATCTCCTCAAACAGCTCCGGGATTACCTCCTGAACACGATATCTTCAAACAATTGATGAAATTGCAAAATACATTGCGCCACATTATGGGTGAAGATTTAATCACACATTTGGGATTGGATTATTACCAGGAGCTAGTAGATAGTATTCAATAAACTACCTTAATAAGAGAGGGGAAACAATTGTTTAAAAACAGTTTTTCCCCTTTTTCTTCAAAATCTTTACGATATTGAAGATTTGTGATATAACCCTCTGTAGACTTTTGCGCTTACGAACGCTGAGATAGTGACGGGGGTTTTGCTTTTTTATAAATGATTTTATTTTGCAATTAAAAGAAATGGAATTTGCAATTATAGCGGCGGGAGAAGGTTCTCGATTGCGAAAAGAGGGATTTAATTTACCGAAACCCTTGCTACCATTACATGGAGTTCCATTAATTGAGCGATTGATTCGCGTGTTTGTTAAAGAAGGGGCGCAAAGAGTTCATGTTATCATCAATAAACAATCTCCGGAGCTGAAATTGTTTTTGGAAAAAACAACGTTTGAATTATCTATTGTGCTAATAGAGGAAGATACTGCAAGTTCATTGCATAGTTTTGCCTTGCTTGTCAAAAATAACCCCGATTGGTCGTCCTGTTGTCTGACAACAACAGATACGGTTTTTAGACCACACGAATTTCATACCTATTTGGAAGCATTTCAGCAACATCAACATGCAGATGCTTTTATGGCAGTCACGCCTTTTGTCGACGATGAGAGTCCACTCTATGTGAACACAAATTCACAGCTTCGGGTGGAAGCTTTTTTGGATACAGCGACCGCAGAAACGAAGTATGTTTCTGGCGGAATTTATTGCTTCCGAAAAGCAGCTATGGATTGTGCATTAAGCTCCGTTGAAGCAGGTAATTCCAGAATGCGTAATTTTCAGCGTGCTTTATTGGAAAACGATTTACAAGTAGAAGCATTTGTATTTGACAAGGTAGTCGATATTGATCATTTAAAAGATCGTGTCGTCGCAGAACAATTTTTGAGTGAGGAGGTTAGTTAGTAAAATGAGCGATATGATTTCTATTTTAGGCGTAACTCGAAAAAATCGCTTTTCACCCAACCATGTGGGGAATGATGCCGCTATATTTAATGAAGTAGTTTTAAAACTGACTGAAAAAGGTGCTTCGGTGGAGGTGTGTAATGAAGATGAATTTTTGTCTTCACCATCCGTGAAGCAGGATCATATTCTGACTATGGGGAGAACGAAGACTTTAGTGAAAAAGTTGCAATCTCTTCAAAATAATGGGATCAATGTTTTGAATTCAGGATTTGGAATTGAAAATTGCTTTCGGAAAAACATGACCCTTAAGCTTTTAGAAGGTGGAGTTCCTTATCCGAAGAGTATCGTGATCTCTACCGTTGCAGATATTCAATCTATTTTCGAAAAACTGAAAGGAAAGGGTGTATGGATCAAGCGTGGCGATTTTCATGCGATTCATAAGGAAGATGTTACCTTTGCTGCTAGTCTGAAAGAAGCGCAACATATCTTGAATGAATATGCACTTCGTGGGATTAAAGAGGCTGTGATTTCTGAACATCTTGCCGGAGACTTACTCAAGTTTTATGCAGTGCGGGGAACGGATTTCTTCTTTTATTTCTACCCATATGAACACAATCATCACAAATATGATTTGTATGAACAAATTAATGACGAAGTCGTACATTTTCCTTTTGATCTCGACAATCTAAAAGAAGTTGCTAATCGTGCTGCTGAGGTCCTGGATGTACATATCTACGGCGGCGATGTGATTATTGATGCAAATGGAGACTTCCATATTATTGACTTAAATGACTGGCCAAGTTTTGCGCCATGTCGGGCAGAGGCCGCTGAGGCCATTGCTCAAATGGTTTACCATAAATTTACTGAAAAGAACCACAATGCAGAAAGAACAAGTTAATGTAATCGAAGAAGATAATTTGAGTGCATTCGAACAATCTTTAAAATCTAATGATACAGAAGAGCGAATTGATATTTGGTTTTATCGACCGATAGGTTATCGCATCGCCCAAGTCTGTGCTAAAATCGGTATTACACCCAACGCTGTGACAATTATTAGTATTTTCTTTGGCGTTGCGGCGGGTATTTTATTCTATTATCCTGCATTATGGATTAATGTGATTGGCATGCTTTTATTGGTTTTTGCCAATTCTTTAGATAGTGCTGATGGACAGCTGGCAAGAATGACGGACAATAAAAGTCGCTTCGGTCGTATTTTGGATGGTTTTGCTGGAGATTTTTGGTTTGCTTCTATTCATATTGCGATCTGTTTACGCAGTATTAATGAAGGATGGCCACAATGGCTATGGGTATTCTGTGTACTTGCAGGTGTATCGCATATGCTTCAGTCGGCAATGGCTGATTATTATCGTAATGTACATTTGTATTTTATAAAAGGTAAAGCTGGAAGTGAGCTGGACAATACACGTGATTTGAGAGTTGACTATGATGCGTTGTCTTGGCGCAAGAATTTTTTCAGCAAATTTGTGTTGAATGGCTACATGGGCTATACACGTAACCAGGAAAAACTTTCTCCAAAATTGCAAAAACTGCTGCATATTGTTAAAAATCGGTATAAAGATGAATTACCGAAACAACTGATGGTCGATTTTAGAGCTCAGAATAAACCATTGATGAAGTATACAAATATTGTACAGTTCAATACACGAGTGATTTTCCTATTTGTTTGGTTGTTTATCGGTCAGCCTTGGATTTACTTTTTCTTTGACATGTTTGTCCTAAATCCGATATTGATATACATGTGTAACCGACAAGAAAAGGTGAGTGGTTATTTTGTTGATAAATTAACAAATGATCCAACCTATGGGTAGTAAGATCTATAAAGTACTCTTTATGCTAATCGGTATAGGTACACTGGCCTATATGATTCAAGCAATGGGAATTGATGAGATTTGGAACAACCTCGAAAAAATTGGCTGGTGGTTTTTGCCCGTCCTCGGTAGCTGGGCAGTACTCTACTGGATGAACGCAATGGCATTTAAGGCAATTATTCAGGAACCCGAATTGCCACAGACGGACGTACCCTTTTGGAAGGTCTTACAGTTGACAATATCGGGGTATGCCATTAATTATATAACGCCCTTTGTTGCGTTAGGTGGTGAGCCTTATCGTATTATGGAGCTTAAAAACTATGTCGGTAGTTCGAAGGCAGGCTCTTCCGTGCTGTTATACGGTGTCATGCACATTTTGTCGCATATTTTATTTTGGGTAGCCTCTGTTTTTCTAATTCTTTGGTTCGTCCCGGCAAGTACAATGGTTGATGTGGCCTGTGCTGTGATTTTTGTGATGGCTATCATTTGTACTTGGCTATTTACGAAGTTTTATAAGAAGGGAATTACGGTTTCACTATTGAAGGCTTTGTCTAAACTACCTTTGGTAGGCAAGAAAGTTGGTCATTTACTGGAGACGAAGTTTGAAACGTTGAATGACGTCGATCAGCAGGTGAAAAACCTCTTTCAAAATCGTCGCGATCGTTTCTATAAAGCCCTCTTTTGGGAATTTGTAGCACGTGTTGTGGGCTGTTTTGAGATTTATTTTATTGGTTTAGCCTTAGATATCAATATTGATTTTATTGATGCCATGATCATTAGCTCGGGATCTTCCTTATTTGCCAATCTTGTTTTTTTCTTTCCAATGCAATTGGGAACGCGGGAAGGTGGGTTAGCAATGGCTGTGATGAGTATAGGATTACCTGCGAAAGTCGGTATTTTTATGGGTGTTGTGACACGAATTAGGGAAATTGTCTGGATTATGATCGGTTTGGGGTGGATGAGTTTAGTAAAAAAGAAATAACATGAATAAGTTTAATATTAAAGGGATTATTTTTGATTATGGTGGAACCTTAGACACTAACGGGGGCCACTGGGGAGCTGTTATCTGGTCGGGTTATGAAAAATATCAGGTTCCTGTAAATTTGAACGCTTTTCAGGAGGCCTATACCTATGCGGAACGTCAGATGGCTTTACAGCCTATCATTAAACCGCAGTTCAATTTTTTAGAAGTACTTGAAGCAAAGCTCAATGTACAATTTGATTATCTTATTGCTGCAGGGTACGACCTAGATCGGTCACTAGCGCATAAAATAGCCTTTGACGGTTATTCGCTGTCGAAAAATACAGTTGAGCAGGTAAAACCACTGTTAAATTCACTTTATGCAAAATATCCAATTGTCATGGTGTCCAATTTTTATGGTAATTTGAAATCAGTACTTGACGATTTTGGTATCCTGCCTTATTTTCAGTCTGTTGTGGAGTCGGCCATAGTCGGCGTACGCAAACCTGATCCTGCAATTTATGCTTTAGGTGTGACTAAAATAGGTCTTCCTGCGCAAGAGGTATTGGTTGTGGGTGATTCCTATAGTAAAGATATGGTACCTGCCAAAGCTGTCGGCTGCCAGACCTTATGGTTGAAAGGACAGACTTGGGGTGAGGATAAATTGCAAGATACATCCGCTGCAGACCAACAATTTACAAGTATCTTTGATTTAATCGCCTTTGTTTAAATAAAGATTCTGACGAAATTCTTTAGGCGAGATTCCAACATTTCGCTTAAAGAATTTACCAAAAAAGGATTGATCCGAGAAATGCAATTTCACCGCAATTTCTCCGATGGAAAGCCCCTGGCAAAGTAACGATTTTGCTTCCTCCACTAAGACGTTCTGAATAAGTTCTATTGCTGATTTTCCGGTTAGTTCTTTCGTAATTACGGATAGGTGTTTTGCTGTGATACCAAGTTCCATCGCATAAAATTGCACCATGTGTTCTTTATGAAACGACTTCTTTAGGAGCAAATGGAAATTGGCAAGTATCTCTCTTTTTCGAGAGGGAATAGCTGGCGTATTTCGCATATTTTGGCTTCCTAGACGGGCTATTTCGCAAAATAATATTTCCGTTAATGACTTTATGATCTGATTTTTGAAAAGATAGCTAGGCCCTTGTCGATCGTAATGAATAAACTGTTTAAATAAGTTGGATAAGTTCGTCGAATCTTGGCTCGATAGCGACCAAATGTAGCTGTCATTTAAGGCCAGAGACTTCTTGGTGACTTCGAAGAAATCCTCCTGGAAATCCAGTTTGAAGCTAAAATCCAGCGTAAAGAAAATCAAATAAACCTCACAATCCCAAGATTTGACGACCGAAGAGCCATTAACTCGCGAAGAAGGATTGGTCAACAATAGGTGATTTTGAGCAACTTGTACCCGTTCATTATTAATGATGAAGGAAGTTTCACCTTTTTTTATTAAACAGAGCGAATAGAGCTCACCTTTTGATAAAATGTGCTGCTGCTCGGAACTAAAGACGGGTTTTGATTTGTTGCCTTTAAAATGAAAGACATAAAAGCCCTTGTGTTCGATGGAAGTTTCCTTTACAGACATGTTTATTTTACGATAAAATCAAAATAGGTTTTACGATAGGGTTCATCTTGCAAGGTGTAATGCCACCATTCCTTATCATAAGCTTTAAAGCCAAATTTAGCCATTGCTTCTTTTAAGATCTTTCGGTTCTCTTTCTGTTGGGCTGTCAGATCCGCGTACTGATGATGTGAGACTGCGCCGAAAAAATCAAAAGGTCCACCCATGTCAATCTCTTTTTGATCTTTTAAGCTAATGAGCGTGAGATCTACTGTACTGCCCCGGCTGTGGCCCGATTTGGAGGCAATAAAGCCTAGATTGAACAAATTCTTCTTATTGATAAGCGGGTAGAACTCCTTTTTTGCAATTGTATCATTGGTGTTTAAAGACCATGTTTTAAAGTTGTCAACAGCACGTTGCGGGCGGTAGGCGTCGAATATTTTCAAGCCAAGACCTTTTTTATTTAAATGGTTCTCGACCTGCTGTAGTGCTAGCGCCGCACGTTTAGTTAAAATAGCGACTGGTTTTTCATAACCTTTAATCGGCCTTCCGGTGAAGTTGTGACTGCCGAAATAACGCACTTCTAAGCTTATCGTGGGGATAATGTCCTTGACGTATACAAAATCTGAAGGCATGATCTTTTCCTGCCCACGGAGGCAAAGTGTGAAAAGGCTGAAGCCAAATGTAAGACACAAGTTGAATTTCATGGAATGAAGATACAACTTGTGTCTTAATTAATATAATAAAAACGGTGATTCTCGTCTGTATCAATAGGTATAAAACCCAGTTCGGTTTATTGATCAATTTGCGCTCCTATTGATAGACAGACTGCTAATGATCAGCTAATTTTTTTTTCAGGTATTTGTATATTTCTATCTGTGAACGACATGGTGCCTCTTTATTCTCGACGTAATGATTGCTCAGAGAATTATTGAGTATCCGCGCTTTGACATTATCTTTGAGCTGGATTTGAAGCATTTCTTTTAAATCCTCCTTGATTTTTTTGCTTGTTATTTTTACTGCGGCTTCGATACGATGATCCAAGTTTCTTGTCATCCAGTCCGCTGAGGAAATAAATAGTTGCTCTCGACCAGCATTATAAAAATACATCACACGTGCATGCTCCAAATATTCATCTACGATTGAAATGGCGTTCATTTGCAATTTAAACGTTTTTTGATTTGTTGCACAGTAGATTCCCCGGATAATAAGATCTATTTTGACACCAGCTGTTGCTGCGTCATAGAGCTTTTTAATCATCTCTTTATCGCTGAGTGAATTTACCTTGACAATGATGTATGCTTTTCGACCAGCCTTTGCTTCGGTAATTTCCTGGTCGATGTAGTGTAGAAGTTCTCTACGCATATCGGTTGGGCATATCAAAAGACTTTTGCAATTTTTGATAATTTCAGCCGGATTTGATTTGGGACGTCTTAGGTAATTGAAAACCTTATTTATATCGGCAATAACATCCCTATTACTCGTTAAGAGGCAATAGTCTCCGTATAATTTAGCCGTTTTCTCGTTGATATTTCCTGTGCTGACAAAGCCATATTGGATCGTTTTCATTCCAATACGTTTTTTTATCACACATAGTTTTGCATGAACCTTTTTATTTGGGATACCGGTAAGTACTTTAATGCCTTCGAGTTCAAGTTTCTCTTTCCAGTCCAAATTGTTTTCTTCATCAAATCTTGCACGAAGTTCAAGCATCACAGTGACTTCCTTGCCATTGCGGGCTGCGTTAATCAAGGCATTTGCAATTTTGGAATTGGAAGCTAAACGATATGCTGTAATCTGGATCGTTTTTACATCGGGATCCATTGCTGCTTCCCGAAGTAAATCGATGATCGGTCTAAACTCATGATATGGAAAGGAGAGCAGTACATCTTTTTTTAATATGGTATCCGTTACACGTTCGTAGTTTTTGAAATAAGGATGTGGAAAAGACGTTCGTTCCAAGGGCTGATTGTAGGATTTAAACACATTGGGGAAATCCATGAAGTGTTTGAAGTTGTGTATTTTTTGTCCTGGAATGATGCTGTCTTTTTTTGAAAGGTTAAGTTTCTTGATCAGGAATTCTACCAATTTATGGTCCATTTCTTGATCGAAAATAAACCGGGTAGGTTTACCTTTTCTTCTGTTTTTTACCCCTTTGCTTATCTTCTCAACGAGCGTCGTGTTGATGTCATTGTCAATGTCAAATTCGGCGTCTTTTGTTACTTTAAAGACATGTGCATTGAATACATCAAAACCGAAATAGGAAAATATTAATGGAAGATTAAACTTGATAACATCCTCCAAAAGTATAATATGCTTTTCATCTTTTGGCGAAGGTAATTGTACGAAGCGTCCATTTTGACTGGTAGGGATTTCGATGAGTGCAAATTTAGTTTCATACTGCCATTCCTGTTTTCCCATCGCAATACCCAAGTAAAGGCTCTTATCTCGAATATAGGGCATAGGTCGTATATCGTCCAATATCAAAGGAATGACGTTCGATTCCACCTCATCCTGATAATAGTCACTCACAAATTGTTGTTGTTCGGGATTCAGTTCCTCACTGGTCTTAATATAGACATTCTGTTTGGCCATATCTTTTTGGATACGATTCCACGTATTGTCAAATTTCTTTTGCTGCTTGATTACCCGGATATTGAGCTCTTCCAATATGAGTTGTGGGTCTTCGTAGAAGGATTGGTTGGCACTTTTGTCTTTCAGGTCTATAGCCCGTTTTAGACCTGCAACACGTACACGGAAAAATTCATCGAGGTTATTGGAAAATATACCTAAAAATTTGATTCTTAAGGGTAAAGGGACAGTCTCGTCCGCAGCTTCCTGAAGTACTCTGCCATTAAAGCTCAGCCAACTAACGTCTCTAGGAATAAATTTTTTCGCCATAGCTAAATATACGTAAATTTAAAAAGCAAAACTATAGCTCTACAGGGGATAATCGAACTTTTTTGTGTTAAAGAATTATTAAGTTATTTTTTGTTCATGTGTGTAGACTGTAGTTTTAAAGGTGCATTTTTGCCACTGCTCTTTTTCCCGGAAATAACCGCTACAAGGTGCTGCACTGCATGGCAAAAAAAATCCCCCAAAGGTCTATTCGGGACTTTGAGGGATATGTCATTATGTTTGGTTTCGTCTATTTCTTCTTTCCGTATTTTTTGGAAATTTGAATCGCTTTGTATTTCGTCGTGTCAAAATGTGGCGTGTCAATTGACAAGTTTGTCGGATAAGGAGCACTTCGATCGAAGAAATACACGGTTGTTGTACTTCCGTAATCATTAACAGGCATTAAATCAAGACAAGCAGAATAATCCGCATTCAACAGGTCGCCTACAGTAACGGCATAAATGCGTATGATACCACCTTTATTTTGTTCATTTCTGACGAAAGCGACTTCCTTAAAACCTCCCGGTAGATCCTCAATACTTTTCTGATTGAAGCTATCTTTTAAAATAAAACCCAACAGCACTAAAATCGGTATGACCAAAAGCCATAGCCTTTTATTCTTCTTCATTAAAAACACTTAAATTGTAATTGTTATACCTAATAATTTGTAAAACTCTTTTAAAATTGCCTGATGTCCCGGCCAAGCAGGAGAGGTGACCAAATTGCCGTCTACCACCGCTTGATCCGCAGGGATGTTTTTCCATGTGCCGCCCGCTAATTCGATATCAGGGCCTACAGCAACATATGCTGTCAATGTACGTCCTTCAAGTACTTTTGCCGCTGTCAACACTTGGATGCCATGACATATTGCCGCAACAGGCTTATTGTGCTCAAAGAAATGTCTTGTAATCTCTAATACACGTTTGTTGAGTCGAATATATTCTGCCGATCGGCCACCAGCAATATATAGGCCATCATAATCTTCGACATTGACCTGGTCGAAATCTTTATTGATTGCAAAATTATGTCCACGCAGTTCTTTATACGTCTGGTCACCAGTGAAATCATGAACTGCAGTTGGAACTACATCTCCGCTTTTGCGGTCCGGAGCAATCGCATCTACCGTCAATCCTATTGAACCCATTGCTTGAAATGGAACCATTGCTTCGTAATCTTCTACAAAGTCTCCTACAAGTAGTAATATTTTTTTTGCCATATCAAAAAACCTCTTTTAATAGGTTTTCAATTTACATATTAAAAGAGGTATTTGCAATGATTATTTGTTAATCTTTTGTTAACCTTGCACGGCTAATTTTTCGGCCAGTGCACGTTTTGTTTTGCGCACTTTAGCTTCTAATTGACTTCTTAAAGTGGGATCGATAATACCTTTACCTTCTTCAAAGTTTTTGTGGAATTCAGGGAGGGAGAAGGAGTCTAATATATCGGCGCCATCCCAAGTGATTCGGTTTACTGCGGTGTTCAATACTGTGGCACCACCCATTGGACCCGGTGCAGTAGCCAATAAGAAAACAGGCTTGCCATTGAATAATTTACGGTTAGGAATACGCGAAACCCAGTCAACGATATTTTTGTAAGCTGTGGTATATGAACCATTGTGTTCCGCTAAAGAGATCAAAAGGAAATCTGCTGCATCCATTTTAGCTGCAAAGTCATGCGCTAATTGAGGAATACCCTGCTCCACTTCTTTGTCGTAAGAATAGATAGGCATTTCAAAATGGTTTAAGTCTAGCAATTCGATCGTGTCGTCAGCTTCTTTGTAGTATTTGGATATACTTGTGACGAATGTTTTGTTGATTGAGTTTTTGTTGCTTGTTCCTGCAAATGCTAATATTTTCATCTTTATATCATTAATTTTTGAGGTGTTAGGTAAGGGCGAAACCACATGATACCTACCTCGTTTTTACCTTTGGGAAATCATGATTTCCTCCTGTTTTCTTTTAAAATCTGGTCAAACTTACGATATAATTGCTGAATAAATGTCAATCAAATGTCTCTGTACGGCGTTCTAGCGTATTTATTGATGTAGATCAATAAAATTGAAACGTTCGTACATACCAAGTAGGCCTGTAAGTCCGCCAGTATGAATAACGAGTACCTGATCTGCGGGGGTAAAGTAGTCCTTTTTGATCAGATCATCTACGGCATAAAGTAATTTGCCGGTATAGGTGGGTTCGATCATGATTCCTGTCGCAGCTATAAAATGCTGAACAAAGGCGAGTAAGTCGGTATTGGATTTTGCATAACCACCAAAATGATAATCAAGATGTAAAATAGGAGGGGTGATGTTGGGGTAAAGCTGATCGACTTCCTCCTGAATAAATCCTCCATTTTTTAAAACAGGTATGCCGTGTACGCGGGTAAATAGATCTCGTTTTTCTATCGCATTGGCTATTCCAGCTAATGTTGTTCCTGTGCCGCAGGCGGTAAAAATATGCTGGTATTCATGTTGGAGTTCATCAACGAGTTCAGAGCAACCTTTTGCTCCCAGTATGCCGTAACCACCCTCGTGTATATAGAACGTCGTTGGATCCTGACCAAAATAGGTGTTGTATAAACTTTCTTTATCTCGGTAAGATTCGCGGTCGACGTAAATGAGCTGCATCCCAAAAAGGCGGCACATCGCTAAAACAGGGTTGTTAACCCCTTCTTCACCTCGAACAAAAGCGGTTGTTTTAAACTTAAAGGTAGCTCCGGCGCAAGCGGTAGCTATAAGATGGTTGCTCCATGCGCCACCAAATGTAACAAGATGATTTTTCTGAAGCTGCAGGGCTTCTTCCAGATTATATTTTAATTTTCGCCATTTATTGCCTGAAATAAACGGATGTATGAGGTCATCGCGCTTAAGTGTTACTTTAATATGCTTCTTCTCCCAAGCCGGGAGGCACAATTCAGTTTCGGGGCTATGGATTTTGAAGGGCAACATAACATTAAATGAAAACAAATTTAACGAAAATTGTTTCATTTGGTTTATTTTTGTAGCATGACAGAACAAATAGGATCGCAAGATCAGGAAGAACAAGAATTATTTGAGCATCTACGTATTGAAGTGGATAAGGGACAAGCATTACTCCGCATTGATAAATACCTGATGAACAGAGTGGAAAATGCGACGCGGAGCAAAATTCAGCATGCTATTGAAGCAGGTTCTGTCATGGTTAACGGTAAGGAGATCAAGGCGAGCTATAAGGTTAGACCTGATGATGTGATTACATTGGTGCTACCTGATCCACCACGGGATAACGAAGTTTATCCAGAAAACATTCCATTAGATATCAAATACGAGGATGACGACGTGCTGATTGTGAATAAAGAAGCGGGTATGGTCGTACATCCAGGATATAATAATTATACGGGAACCTTGGTAAATGCATTGACGTATCATATACAGCAGTTGCCGCAGTTACCAGGAAACTCCGATCGCCCGGGGTTGGTGCATCGAATCGATAAAGACACTTCCGGACTATTGGTTATTGCTAAAAATGAAAAATCAATGGCCTTTTTGGCAAAACAGTTTTTCGATCACAGCATTACCCGTAAGTATATTGCATTAGTTTGGGGTGATTTAAAGGAGGACGGAACAATTACAGGTTATATTGGACGTCATCTAAAAGACAGACGCATCATGGCGATGTATGACAGTGAAGACAAAGGGCGTTGGTCGGTGACACATTACAGAGTTTTGGAGCGATTGGGCTATGTTACTTTAATTGAATGTCAGTTAGAAACAGGGCGTACACACCAAATTCGTACGCATATGCAGTCTATTGGTCATCCGCTATTTAATGATGCAATGTATGGTGGAGATAAGATTTTAAAAGGTACCGTGTTTTCAAAGTACAAACAGTTTGTGGATAACTGTTTTTCATTACTGCCGCGGCAAGCACTTCATGCGCAGGTATTGGGATTTATCCATCCTACGACAAAAGAAAATATGTATTTTGAGGTACCATTTCCAGAAGATTTTCGTTTAGCTTTAGAAAAGTGGCGCGGATATGCGGCAAATTCAATGGCTATAGAAAATGATTAAAATTTAGAACAAAATTAAGATGCCAACAAACTATATCAATTTCAATGGCAGTGTAGTGCCGGAAGATCAGGAAATATTTAGCATTGAGAATAGAGGTTTCCGTTATGGGGATGGATTATTCGAAACGATGCTGTATAAGGATGGTGATATCCGCTTTCTAAATTTTCATGTCGAGCGTTTACAGAAAGGAATGGAGTTGATTCATTTGGATGATGCGAATCTATTCGATGAATTTTTTATTCGTTCGAGATCCGAAGAATTAATCCGTAAAAACAATATGTTGGGGCAGCAGGTTCGTATCCGATTGATCGTGTTTAGATCTGGAGGCGGATTGTACAGTCCAACGAGTAATAAACCTGGTTTTGTTTTGCAGGTGCAGCGCATAGAACCTAATCTTCGCGATAAGAAGGTCGGTTTGATTGTAGGACTTTACAATGAATTCAAAAAACCGTATAGCGATCTTTCAAAGATTAAATCTTTAAATGCGCAGATTTACGTGTTAGCTGGCATCTATAAAAAGAAAATGGCTTTTGATGATGTATTGATTCTAAATCAGGAAGGCTATCTATGTGAATCCTTAATTTCAAATATCTTTGTCTATTATGAAAAGGTACTTTATACACCAGCGCTATCCGAAGGATGTATTGAAGGAGTAATGCGCCGGGTAGTCATGGACATGGCACAGGATGAAGGTATAGAGGTGGTTGAGGCACAGATAAGCCCCGAAATCATGAAACGGGCGGATGAGATTTTCTGTACCAATGCTGTACAGGGTGTACAATGGGTAATGGGCTATAAGCAAAAGCGCTATTTCAATAAGATATCGCGGATCTTGCAGGAAAAATTACAACATTGGAACTATGACGTCAGTGATGAACAGGACTAGAATAATTTGATTATACATACAAAAGGTCAGGATTTAATCCTGACCTTTTGTATGTATAATTCGCTCAGCCCATTGCTCAAAGGCATTTTTAAAGCTGCGTAGAAAATCTTTGGTTTTTTGTGATTCAATAGCCCCCGTGGGACCAATACATGTTGTTATATTGCCCAAATAAGCTTCGGGTTGCTGCATGGTTAAGATATTGACGAAGACCAGCGATTGACGTAAATGGTGGTTGGCGCCAAAGCCACCGTAAACTCCCGTTGATGAAGAAATTATTGCGCCAGGTTTACCATCCCATTTATTTTTTCCATAGGGTCTTGAACCTACGTCAATCGCATTTTTTAAAACTGCAGGAATAGAACGATTATACTCTGCGGTAATAAAAAGTATTGCATCCAGGGACGCGACCTCTTTCCGAAATCGCACATAGCTCGGAGGAGGATTTCCTACATCGTCAAAATCCTGATTATATAAGGGAAGTTCGCTGATATCAATTATGCGGTAGCCAAATTTAGATTCCTCTTGTTCAAGAATAAACTGCGCAATTTTTTTGTTGTAAGATTCCTTTCGTAAGCTACCGACCAATATTCCTACGTTATATATACTCATTGTGATTAGTTCATTAAAGTCTGTATGATCTGAACAACTGATCCTACTAAAAAGTTTGCGGTTTTATTGTTAACTATAATCATGTTCAACCTATTTAAAATGAAGCTCTTATTGCTGTGTTAACAAAAATTAACATTTGAGCATTAATCTTTTGCACACTGTTTGTTGTCGTATTGTAAAGAAGAAATTACAAACTAGAGGGAGGAGCTACTTATGAAAAAATTGTTTTACGCGGCGGCGATTATTGCAGGCCTTTTTACGGCAGGAGCTGCACAAGCGCAAGTCAGTATTAGTGTCAATATTGGGAGTCAGCCAAGCTGGGGGCCAGCAGGTTATGATTATGCCCGCTATTATTATATTCCTGAGTACAATATGTATTACGATGTACCTGCGAGATGTTACGTTTATTATGATAATGGCGGCTGGATAAGAAGAGCAAGTTTACCGAGGAGATACAGGCATTACGATTTTTATCGGGCTCATAAAGTGGTTATCAACGATCGCACACCTTGGCATCACCATGATCGGTATAGAAGCCGTTATGGCGGTTACCGTGGAAGACAAGTATCTATCCGTGACAACCACCACGGTGGTAGCGGGTATTCATTTGCCAGCGAACGTAGTGTAAGGCGCGAACATTCATGGAGTGAAAGCCGTCGGTATGATAGAGGGAATGGTCATGGTCGTGGCAACGATCATGGTCATGGACGCGGTAAAGGTCATGGTGGAAGACATAGAGATTGATCCGGTATTTTGAATTACATGAACAAAAAGGAATCTATATCGCATAGGTTCCTTTTTTTCTATTTTACTGATTTGTGTTTTTTTTAGGTATCAATGCGCTTGTCGAGATCGGTTACTGGCCGGAAATAACTTTCAGTCTACTTTCATGGCTGATTGTGCTCGCGGATCATGAAGTTTTATTGTGCATGCACAATAAATTAAATAACATAACAGCCTGATTAATGAAAAATATATTAATTTTGCGCTACAAGTGATTAAAATCAGCTCATTTATTGCGATTTTAAGTGTTAGAGAAATAATTGTAATGTGAAAGTTAATTTTTGTGATGAGAAAAGTGGTTAATTCAGGTGTTGTATGGGTTGGGTTGAGTATATCTATTTTGGGATTTTACTCCTGCAACCAAAGTGGAACAAATAAGGTGCAAACTATAGGGGCTGTCGATTCAATGCCACCAAAAAAAGACAGTTTATTGGTGGTGCAAGATTCGATAAGTAAAGTGGATTCGCTACGTAAAGACACCGTTACAAAAATGGAAGAAAATGTAGACTACAAAGGGACTAAAGATACGACCGTATTGTTGACTGATACTGTCTCTCCACGTTATATTTATCTTACTTTTGACGATGGCCCCCTGAATGGAAGCCAGCACCTTGATTCTATTGCGACGGCGAAAGGCATTAAGATCAATGCTTTTCTGATTGGCAATCATGATAAAATGAGTAAAAAATTACACAGTTTTACAGAACGTTATAAGAATAATCCTTTAGTGGATTGTTACAATCACAGTTACTGGCATGCGCACAATAAATACAGTACTTTTTATTCGAACGCTCAGACGGCTTTTGAAGATTTTGAACTTGCTGAGCAATCGCTGGGATTAACACATAAAATAGTGCGGTTGCCGGGACGAAATATCTGGTATATCGGAGACCGTAAAAAGGTTGATTTGAAAAGTGGGGCTTCGACAGCCGAGTTACTACACCAGAATGGTTATAAAGTAATTGGTTGGGACTGTGAGTGGAAAATAAATGGTGTTACTGGGAAACCGGACCTATCGGTGAATCAATTGTATACCCAAATGAAGAATTTACTCCGTAAAGGCACCTCTTATACGAAAAACAATGTTGTGCTATTGACACATGACAATATGTATCAAACGAAAAAAGGACAGCGGCTATTATCGGATTTGATCGATAGTCTTAAACAACATCCAAACTATCGTTTTGAATTTGTACGGAATTATCCGCAATAGTGAGAGCTATCTCGCTAAATAATAAAGGCTTGAACGGGAGTGAACCCCAGTTTAAACCTTTATTATTTAGACGAAAAATCTAGTTTAATTTTGTTTACGGAGATATTTGGTCAGTATAACGATTGTTTGACCCTCAATCTTTCCTTCAATTTGTTCGATATTGTCTGCTACCAGTCGAATATTCTTAACCACGGTGCCTAAAGTCGCTTTTAAGGAGGAACCTTTCACGTCGAGCGTTTTTGTCAGAACAACTGTATCGCCCTCCAATAGTCGTTGTCCGATGCTATCTTCATGAAAAGAAACATAGCCATCATTTTCATGATCTCCAGTTTTCTTAGCTTCCGATAGTGTTTCATCGTCAAGATAGAGGATATCCAGTGCTTCAGAAGCCCAGCCTTCATTTTTTAATCGATTTAACATGCGCCAGCATACAATTTGTACCGATGGGTTTTCGGACCACATGGCATTAGGAAGAAACTTCCAGTCGTCGGGATTTAATTGTTCCGTTTTGTTGAGCTGATTGACCAATGTTTCTGAAATCAGTAAAGTATTGTCCAAATTTGATGTTATTTCCGGAGGTAATGTGTAGGCAATTAAAGTGGCATCTTTGCCTGTCAGCTCACATCTTCCGCCAGCTCTCGCTTGTAATTGTTCTTCTAATTTCATGTCAGTTTTTTTGAAAGCCCAAACTTAGCCAAATTTGCTTTGATGTACAATGACGAATATCACGACTTAGGGAAATAATTCCTGTTTTTACTCTTATAAAGCATTGTTTTTGCTTATGGCTTTCATTTGTTTGCTGGTAAATTTATTTATAGGATGCGGGCTATGAGGTAAAGTGGAGTAAATTTTTTCTTCAAATAAATTTACTCCATGTAGAACATTGGTACCGAATTTGTGTTTAACCAACATTAGAAAAGATTATTAACTGTAATATAGGAATACTATGAAATGGCAAGGAGGCAAGCAAAGTGGTAATTTTGAGGACCGTCGCGGAATGTCGGGGGGAGGAAAAATTGCTTTAGGAGGAATTGGTGGAATTATTGTTTTGGTCATTGGATTTTTGATGGGTGGAGATCCGATGCAACTCTTACAGCAAGCCCAAAATATGGGGGCGCAAACTGAACAGTCGGGACAGCCGCGTGAGTTAAATCCTGAGGAAAAAAGACTAACTGAATTTTCGTTAACTGTACTTCAGAGTACCGAGGATGTTTGGGCAAAGCTCTTTAAAGAGCAGATGCAGAAAAATTATACCCCTACAACACTTGTATTTTACGATGGGGGAACACAAACGGATGGTTGTGGTATGGGGCAGGCTTCTTACGGACCTTTTTATTGTCCGGGTGATCAAAAGATTTACCTGGATCTGAGCTTTAGTAGAGAACTTTCGGATAAATTCGGTGCAAAAGGAGAGTTCGCCATGGCGTATGTAATTGCGCATGAAGTCGGACATCATATCCAACAATTGGTGGGATTATTGCCGAAGACCAATCAAGCCCGTGGGAAACTGAGCGAGCGTGAAAATAACAGGATCTCCGTTATGACCGAGCTGCAAGCGGATTTTTATGCTGGTGTATGGGCGCATTACATCAATGATTTAACCGATATAAAAATTGATTATAATGATATTATGGATGGTATGAAAGCTGCCGAAGCTGTTGGGGATGATAAATTACAAACAGAGGCCCAAGGGTATGCTGTTCCTGAATCATTTACACATGGTACATCTGCACAACGTATGGCCTGGTTTAAAAAAGGATATGATTCGGGCGATATGCGATCGGGCAATACCTTTGAGGATCCGAGTTTGAAATAGGAGGATATTCTTATACTAAAAAAGACACCTGGTCATTACGTCTGAGCAGGTGTCTTTTTTTTGATATTGGCAATTGTGATGTAATCGTATCTAATATGGAGCTAATCTAATACAGGGCTAAACTTTAATTTTAGTTTTCCTCGGAGGAATGATACTCATTGGATAAATCCGGTTCGGTTGATAATTACAGATCGTTATTGAACCAATAGATTACAACCGCGGATGTCACTTTGGTCAAAACGCCCTAATATTTCAAAGGAACCATCTTGATAAACCTTGCCCAAATCTTGTGTTGCTATAAATGAGCAAGAATAACGATTCGCGAGATCAATGACATTAATTCCGCCGGTTTTATTCAAAGGAATCAAACTCAATGGATCATTTGTGTCGCGTATTAATATCTTCATCCATTTCGGTAGCTGAAAAATCCCTTGTCCCACAGAATAGCCCTGTGATAGAAGTTCTGTCATACCATATTCAGAATGAATTCCTTTTACGGAAAATGCATCTTCCAGAAGTTTATGAATTTCCTGTTTGACCATTTCCTTACGCTTACCTTTCATACCTCCAGTTTCCATGATAATCAATTCAGGGAATTTGAAGGCATAGTGTTCGATGAAGTCGAGCAGCGCGTAAGTCACTCCAAAGAGGATTGTTTTTGTTCCTTTATTTTTGAGTTCAACAAGTGTATCGTATAGTTCTTGATGGTTATAGAGGAAATAGTTACTTTCTGGTTGCTCACTTTGCTTCATGAGATCATCAATCATATAGATTAGAGAAGAACCGCTTCTTTCGAGGTAAGAGGGTAGAAGTGCCAGAATTGCAATATTACTCAGCGGACCATAAAAATCTTCAAAAATCCGACGAAAGGTACGTTCGTAAATATTGAGGTCGGCGACCAAATGTTTTGAGGTAACCATACCTGTTGTCCCCGAACTCGAAAACACAATTTCGGCATCCATTCCAGCTGCGATAACCTGTTGGGTTTTAAAAAATTCGATAGGCAAGAAGGGGATCTCGGTATAGTGCTGTATCGGGGATTTTTCTTTTCCTAGGATCCTTATATAGTCACGGTAAATCTTACAATGCTGACTTTGGAATTGGTAGGTATCTAAACAATGTTGATTAAAATCATCCTCGGTTTTAATCTCAAAAAAATCCTTCCAGTTCGTCATGGCATTTAAAAATTTAATGGACAAAATTAACTAAAATTTGGAAATATTGTGAGGACTTATAGATTCCTTCTTATCGGAGATCTATTGAAGCTATTTGCTAGTACTAACAATACAGGTATGCAGAGGTTGTAAATTCTGTAATCAGAAGGAAAGGGAAAGCCCTCTGTGTTCAGTATATTGAGGTTTAAGGGATAGATCGGAGTAGGGCCGTAAAGATAAATAAGGGGCAATGTGAGGTCAAATTTAAAAAATTTGACCTCACATTGTTAATTTTTATAACATACCACCATCAACAGGTAGAACCTGTCCGGTTACGTATGCCGATAAGTCAGATGCTAAATAGAGACAAGCATTGGCAACGTCTTCTGGATCTCCAGCACGTTTCAATGGAATCCCGGCTTCCCATCCAGCCACAACTTTAGGATCCAATACATCTGTCATTTCGGTGCGTATAAAACCTGGTGCAACTACGTTTGCACGGATATTACGAGAACCTAACTCTTTTGCGACAGATTTTGTGAACCCGATAATACCAGCTTTTGATGCCGCATAATTTGCCTGACCAGCATTTCCTTGAACGCCCACAACTGAAGACATATTGATAAATGAACCTTTACGGTTTTTCATCATAATTTTCGAAGCGGCTTTTGTAACGTTAAAGACGGATTTTAAGTTGACATTTAATACATCATCCCAATTCTCCTCGGTCATACGCATTAACAAGCCGTCTTTTGTGATACCGGCATTATTTACAACGATATCTAATCCTCCAAAATCGGCAACGATCGCGTTGATTAATTGTTCTGCTTCTTCGAATTTTGAAGCGTCAGAGCGATAACCAATCACTTTGGTACCGAAAGCCTGAAGCTCCTGTTCCAGCGCCTGTCCTTTTTCGACAGAAGAAAGATATGTAAAAGCGACGTTAGCACCATGTTGTGCAAACACTTCTGCAATTTTCCTTCCGATTCCTTTTGATGCTCCTGTTACTAAAGCAATTTTTCCTTCAAGTATTTTCATCTGTATAAGTTATTTGTTCTTCAATTATTCACACTTAGGCATTTATGTCCATTTTCAACGCCCTGTCTTTCTCTCACAGCCTGTCTGTTACTGGAATTCAATACGAAACATAAACTCGTTTCCATTTGGTTTATCTTGGTTATGCCACAGTGCTTGTGTTTTTTCGATACCATCGTATCAGCGAATAAATGATCTTGTTTTTTAGCTATTGTATACACTATTGCCTTTCGATGTTCTGCAAAAATGTTAAAACTATATTATAACACAAAATCTTTCGATAAATAACGGTTTAAAATAGGAAAACATTGTGTGCTGACCTTGTGTTTATCTTGGAGTGGGGGAGTGTTTTCCGGAAACAATTTTAGAATTTTACGGTAAGCGATCGCTCACTTAGGATTATTTTAATAAATCAATGGTATTTTTGAATAAGTGGTTCTAAAAAGTACAGTTTTTTGACAAAAGACTTGGACGTTTACCAAAAACTATATTAAATTTGCATCAATCACAAAAACATGAGCAAAAAATCAAATAAAGAAGTTGACGTTGTTCTGATCGGCGCCGGTATTATGAGTGCTACTTTGGGTACTCTAATCAATGAATTAAGCCCAGACGTTAATATTGAAATTCTTGAGCGTTTGGATGTTGTGGCTGCTGAAAGTTCTGACGCTTGGAATAATGCTGGCACGGGTCACTCTGCCTTATGCGAGTTAAATTATACCCCCGAACAGAAAGATGGTTCTGTAAAGATTGATAAAGCAGTTAAAATTGCTGAGCAATTTGAAGTGTCTAAGCAATTTTGGTCCTACCTCGTTGATAAAGGCATTATTGCCCAACCTGAAAATTTTATCCGTAGTATTCCACACATGAGTGCGGTTTTTGGTGAAAAAGATGCTAAATTCCTAAAGACAAGATGGGAAACATTGACGACCCAAAACTTGTTCAAAGGGATGGAGTATACCGAAGATACGGCATTGTTGAAATCGTGGATTCCATTGATGATGGAAGGACGCGAGGCCGATGAAAAAATTGCTGCGACAAAAATGGATCTGGGTACCGATGTTAATTTTGGGTCGTTGACACGTGATTTGATCGCTAACCTTGAAAATAAAGAAAATATTTCGATCTCCTTAAACCATGAAGTAATCGACATCGAACGTGAAGACGATGGCCGTTGGGAAGTGGAGGTCAAAGATTTAAAGACAGGAACAAAGAGAGAAATCAAAGCAAAGTTTGTATTTATTGGGGCCGGTGGCCACTCGTTGTTGTTGTTGGAAAAATCTGGAATACCAGAAGCGAAAGGCTATGGCGGATTTCCTGTAGGGGGCCAATGGCTACGTTGTGTAAATGAAGAGATCATAAATACACATCATGCGAAAGTGTATGGAAAAGCTTCTGTTGGTGCTCCTCCAATGTCTGTACCGCACTTAGATACACGTTATATTGATGGCAAACAAGCGTTATTGTTTGGACCATATGCAGGTTTCTCAACTAAATTCTTAAAACAGGGGTCTTACTTCGATTTACCTGCTTCTATCAAATTGTCCAATATCCGCCCGATGTTATCCGCCGGGCTTGACAACTTACCTTTGACGAAGTATCTTATTACTGAAGTCATGAAGTCACCAAAAGATAAACTAGAGTCCTTAAAACAATTTATGCCTACAGCTAAATTGGAGGATTGGGTTATCGAGAAAGCAGGACAACGTGTTCAGGTCATCAAGAAAGATGAAAAGAAAGGTGGAATTTTGGAATTTGGTACAGAGGTTGTTTCTAGTGCAGATGGTTCTATTGCTGCGCTATTAGGAGCTTCTCCTGGTGCTTCGACGTCAGTTGCTATCATGATCAGCCTGTTGAAGAAATGTTTCCCTGAACGTGCGAAGTCAGATGAATACCGTAAAAAACTACGTGAAATGATTCCTTCACATGGGAAATCATTGAACGATGATGCGCAACTATGTAAAGAAACGCGTACGCGGACGCACAAAGCGTTGAAATTGATTGATATAGAATAATCAATTCGACAGAAAATATACTTATGGGGTGCTTGGAATGACCATGGTCATTCTCGGCTGAGATTATACCCAATAAAAGCGATTGTAACTCCTTATACAATCGCTTTTATATACCTGATCCAGGTAATGCTGGCGTAGGGATTTAATTTCAATAAAAACGTCCGTTTTTCTCCCATAGGTTTATTATGAATTACACGAAATAATAAACAAGGCGATGACTTCTGAAACAATTTTCGAAGCTTTTATAAAACAGATCCAACAGGCCACCATCGCGGAATGGTTAGGGGTATCCTTTGGTATTTTACAGGTTTGGTTTTCCCGTCAAAATAAATCGATCAATTACATTTTTGGGATTATTGGTATCTTAATTTCAGTATACGTACTCTTCCATGCGAAACTATATGCAGAAATATTGCTACATCTCTATTATTTGATCATGAGCATCTATGGCTGGATCTATTGGAAATATAGTAGTGATGTTGCTGCTCCCATAACGCATTGTGAGCCGAAAGAATGGTGGATAGTAGGGGGAATTTGTGCCGCTGGTTTTTTATTGTTTTATTTCGGATTGGTACATTTAACGGATTCGGATGTACCGCTTTGGGACTCTGCAGTTTCCTGTACCGCTTGGGCAGGGATGTGGTTATTGGCAAAACGGAAGATAGAAAATTGGATATTGTTGAATATTAGTAATCTGATGGCAATTCCTTTATTGATCCATAAAGGGTTATTTCTTTATTCGGGTTTGACTTTGTTTTTATTTGTAATGGCATTTAGCGGATATTTTAATTGGAGGAGAATAATAAGTGAAGAAAGATATGCAACTCTGTAGCGAGGATATCGCCGCACTGAAGGATAATCAGGTTAAAGGAATAAAGCAGAAAACATTGTCGGATGAACAACTCGAGCTCATTTATCGCAAAAAGTGGTTTAAGATCTGGGTTCCACCTGCATTGGGTGGATTGGGATTAAGTCTACCTGAAGGGTTCAATTTATTGGCTGACCTGGCTTATTGGGATGGGGGATTAGCCTGGACAGTAACGTTATGCTCGGGAGCAAATCTCTTTGTCGGTTTTATTGATCCGGTTTTAGGAGATCAGATTTTCAAAACGTATCGGGTTTGTTTTGGCGGCAGTGGACAGGCATCAGGTACAGCTACACGTGAAGGGGAACATTATCGGCTCCGCGGTTTTTGGAAATATGCTACCGGAGCTCCTCATTTAACCCATTTTACCTTAAATGCTGCAATTCAGGAGGCAGGAAAACCCGTTTTGGACGAAAAAGGTGAACCACTGATAAAATCATTTTTTGTGGATCGTGACCATGTACTGGTGCATTACGACTGGGATACATTTGGATTGGAGGCTACGGCTTCGCATTCCTTTTCGCTGGAAGACATACTCGTTGATGGTAGGCAGTCTTTTGAGATTGATGCGGCAAAAAGTACACGTAGCGAGCTGTTGTATCAATATCCCTTTATGCCTTTTGCGGAATTAACCTTATTGGCCAACTTTACGGGAATGTATAAGCGCTTTCTGGATTTAATCGAAAAACTATTTGTGTTAAAAAGCAATCAATCCAAATGGGAGAAGACTGAAAGTAAAGAAGCGTTTAGGGTACTCGATAACTTTCAGCAAGATTATGTTAATCGGAGGGAAGCAGTAATGAATTTGGCCGCTCTTTCTTGGGTAAATCTTCATGATGGCAATGATAATGCAGCGATTTATGAACAGATAGGGGTGCAAAGTCGAGATTTTGTGGAATCTATCTTGACAAATACAATAAGGCTCTATCCGCATACCGGAATTTCGGGGGCCGCCATTGATCATGAAATCAATATAATCTTCCGGAATATTTTTACGGCTTCGCAACATAAGTTATTACAGAAGGATTTGTAATAAGAAGGACCATCATTTGATGGTCTTTCTTATTATTTAGGAATGTAAATTTATGCGGTGAATACAGCGGCTCGCTGAGTTTGTGCCAATTTTTTTTCTTTGGATTCACCAATTAAGATCCTTAGAACTCGCATTTTTAAGCTGTATTGATCCTTTTTACAATCTATTTATAATTTTACACTTTTACTCATAAACCAGGCCAACATTATCAACCCAAAGGCGGCTCTCGGTATTTCCAATATAAGCACCGCCATTACTAGAAGAAAACTGTACAATTAAATGAGTTACGGCGTCATCTTTAGTTCCCCAGCCTACTTCATGGATTGGAACGATAGCACCTTTGCTATTTCTAGTATAATAAGCATCTGAATTATCTTTTAGCCGCATATCTGATGTATAATAGCCTTGTTTACTGATATCTCCATAGTTCACGGGTAGACGATATTGGTTTATCCAGTTGCTTACGGTTTTATCCAATAATTTCCATCCCGTAGCAATGCGTTTCGCATAAACATTTCCATCTTTATCTTCCCATCTTTTCTGTAGAAGAATCTGTATTTCGGCTTTGTCGGTTCTTTTTGCATCCGAACCGTTTCCCATGCCATTGACGTATCTAGAAGCTCCTCCAGTGATGACTTTATAGTCAAATTGTAAGGCTTTTGGTTTTTTTGAAAATGGAATACCGGTTATAAGTTTACTTTGAGGATTCTTTGTACTTTTTATGGGTTCAAGCATCTCTCCTAAAAAAATGGTTCCAGATGCTAAGACATTAATGTTTATAACACCAAATACTTTTACGCGCTCAATCCGTGTTTCGAGCCGAGCAGCATAGCCTTTGTCCCGAATTTCCGGAAATACTGTCACACTACCTTTGGTGATCCCACTAACAGTGGCCAATACGGACGACGTTGCCCATGGTGAGTTTTTATTTTGATAAGGCGTATTGATCGGAAGCTTCTCTTTGGAACCTGTAATTTCATAGAGGTATTGTGTCTTCCCGCCTATTACAAATGATTCTTTCACTTCCCGCTTTAGCCATTGGTCCATATGACCTAGGGGTAGGGCCTCTACTTTCTCGTTTTGGGCTTTTGTCGCAGCAGGAAGTAAAGCTAGGACTAAAAGCCATGATTGTAATTTTATATTCATTATATTTTTAATTTTCGATAATACTATTCGCAGTGGTAAACTGACGCTACAAATTGTTTGTTAATTTTTAATACCATTCTTTTCAAGCATTTCGATATCCATTTGCTTCAGGTTCATCTTTCGATAAGGAACAGCGATATCGTGATCGTTAAGATAGAGGCGCGGGGCAATCTTAAAATCTTTATGAATTAATGATAGTGTGGTATCCAAATAAGGGCTGTACAGCTGGGCCGCATTCAGCATTGTGTGGAAGACGGCATTGCTTGAAATTGGTTTTTTACTGTTTATTCTTGCAGCCTGTATGGCATTTTTATGGTCGGCTACATAGGAATCTGAAAACCACATAATAAACGGAATTCTTAATTGATAATATGTAGGCGTCGGTGAAGCATGTAAAAATTTGTTTCTATTATCATCCATCAAGTCTTCACCATGATCAGAGGTGTATAATAGGGCGACTTTTGCACCCGTTTTGTTCAAGGCATCAATGGTTGATGATAGAAAGTGATCGGTATACAAGATGGTATTGTCGTAGGCGTTGACCAGTCTGTCCTGTTCAGATCTGCTGACATTACTGATATGGTCGGGCATGTATTTTCTGAACTGTTCGGGATAGCGATCCATGTATTTAAAATGCGATCCATAGGTATGGAGTAAAATAAATAAGTCACCTTTATTTTCCTGGATCTGCTTTTGCATTAAAGGGATAAGCTCTTCGTCATAATGATTTTGAGTGACTCCGGTTTTTTTGTTCGTCGTGCGAAGCGTTTTATACACTTTTGCACTCTTGGTAAAATATTCGATAAAAGAGCCATTTTCAGCTTGATTGGACAGGGATATCGTGGTGAAGCCCGTTTCATTAAAAGCTTCAACAATACCTTTTCTTTTGTATATGCTATTATAATCAGTGATTTTGACATCCGATAAGAGGATCGACACACTCTTATGTGTTGTATTGGACTGAGTTAATGCATCTTTAAATACGATCAAGTTTCTTTGCCGCTTTAAGCAGGGGTTCGTTTCTCTATGATATCCATATAGCGACCAATTGTCGGCTCTGCCAGTTTCGCCAACGACTAGTACATAAATCTGTCTTTTTGAAAGATCTGATGATTCCCTTTTTGCATCGAACTTAAACAAATTTGAAGTTTCCCGATAGTGTTTTATTTTATCTATCTTTCTAATAGCCAAAACCAGATTGTTTATCGCATTAATCGGATATATGTCGTTTTTGAAGATAAGAGGATCGTTATTTTTTAGTGTACTGAATGCGGATAACAATAGAGCCAATACTAAAAATAATGTTGCTGACAGTTGAGTCTTCCTTCTAAAGATATTGCTTAAATAGCTCTTTTGGATCCATTGGCGTATAGCGAAAACCAGAACCGGGACGTAGAGCACGAGTACTAAGGCGATTGAGGGTAATAGGCTGCTGAGCAGTTCATTGATCTCCGAAGTATTGGTGGAGGCTACATTGAGGAACATATCCACCGCGATTCCGTCCTCACCATACAGGTAGAAAAGTACGATCTGAAAAGCATGTAAAAATAGGAGTGGAAAGGTTAGCAGCAGGCTAAATCCCGTATTTTTTAACACAGAAAAAATTAGCATGTACAGTCCCAACGGAAAGAATAAGATAGTCAACTTTCCTAATCCATCTACGGGTTGGGTCATAGCAAAATAGAAACTGGGAGCCATATTTACTAAAATGTAGTACCAGAATAGAACAATTGGATTTTTTGTAATTGTCTTCATTAAAATGCTTCGTAAATATTGAAATAGAAACCGTTTTGTCCTCTACCAAAGCCGTAGTCAAGGCGCACGTTTACTCTGTTTTTGAATTCCCATCGGTAGCCTAGGCCATAGGTAGGAAGGGTATGTGACCAGTCGATTTTTTTTGTGGATTCGAAGACGTTTCCGGCTCCGCCCCATAACGCGGCACCATGACGGCCATGTATTTTTTGCCGTAATTCCACCTGGCTATTGAGCTGGTTACGATCACGGTATTGCCCTAAAAAATAACCCCTCATCTGCCGCGGTCCACCCAGTTTTGATATCATAGTCCAAGGAGTTTCCCTACTGTTAAATTCTCCGTTAAAATCGAAGGCAATAAGGCCGTTTGTCCATAAATTTTGATATGCTCTTGTCGTGAACTTTATTGCATTAAAGAAATTCCCGTTTCCAAAAATAGCCGGGAAGAATGTTTGTTCATATTGAATAAATAAGCCTTTACTTGCATTAGGAATAAAGTCTCTACTGTCGTAGGATGCTAGAAGACCCCAGCCTATCGCCGTATTCGTCGTATTTTGGTCAGGCTTAAAGGAGATATCCTCAAAGTTTTTGCTGCGAATATTCTGCGCCGAGAATATTAATCCAACATACGTATTGCGAAGTATTTTTCGCTGTAAGTCGAATTTTAGTCCCAAGTGGTATTCATCATATCGCGAATATAGACCTGATGCGCCGGCCTCATAGCCAATCCCATAGAATCTGGTCGGTAGGTATTTAAAATTCATATCGTAATTCAGGCGATATTTATTCTCGGGAAAAATTGTTGTATTCTGGACACCGATTGAGAAAAAGCCACTTGTGGTAATATTGGCGTATACTGCAACATCTGAGGGCGGGAGACTTAAATCATGTTTATCAATTCTGTAAAGTCCTGAGGCCATCAGGCCTAAGCCAAGTTTTGTATCAACAGAATAGTTTGGCCCACCTATAAATGAGATGTCAAATTTACTTTGTGACTTGTCTTTTTTTGCCTCTTCAAAATAACTCGTAATTCGTTTGAAAAGATTTTTTTTAATATGTAAACTGTCTTGTAATACTATTACGCTATCCTGCTTCGTTGGCTTTGAATATGTCAATTCCTGAGCAGATGAAATTGTAATGGAAAATAGAAAAATTGTGGATAATGCAATCCAGGTAAGTGTTTTTGTCATTGTAAAATTTCGTTGGTAAACGATGATGATAGGAAGAAAAACCTAGCATGATATTAAACGGGATGTTAAAAGAACAATTTTCAACATCGATTTATACCCTAAAAAGAGTTAAGGATAAAAGAAATAAATAAAATATATGTTTAAACACATAAACAAAGGTAAGACTTTTTAGCCGATCTGTATCGCTGTAAAGTCAAGGTAAAGTAAAAACGACTGCGATTTACTTTAAAGTAGAAAACGCCAGCACGAATTATGATGTTTTCGCTAGAACCAATTATTCTAATTTGAGGAATGGCGGTCTGAAGTTTTTCCTTTCTTACAGCTGCATTGAAATTGAACAATATGCATCGATCAGAAATCGAATAGCAACTTCTATATTTTTATTGACAGCTAATCGGTCATAACAATTTATCATATAGTAACCAACGATATATAGCTATTCCATTTATTTTCTGTCATTCAATTTTCTAACTGGATAGATGTTATTCATGTTAAAGGCCGGTATGGTGTGATTCATTCATTCCGATAGTATTGGAAGTCCTATCATTTTGAGAAAAATGCTATCAAAATGATAAGGTTTTTTTTAGTCGTTATGTGTTGTTTTTGTATATAATATGTTGTTATTCAGATTGTTATTTGTTTTGTTTTGTTATTGGAATACAATTTGGCATAATGGATTTAAAGAAATGTAAAAATGAACAATACAAATGTTAAATGGGAACAGAGACAAGAGCCGCCTTCGTTTCGCCAATGGCTAGAATCGTACCACCTCATGCTGATTGTCATGCTAGCGGTATTGAATGTCGGTGCAATTATAAAACATTTTAGTGCAGTTTAATAAAATAAGAAAATGATAACGTTTGTATTAATTATCGCAGGTATAGCCTGCTTCGGACTATTCATCAAGTCTATTGGCTTTTTTGAGAAAATTTGAAAAATGAACGAAATAAATGAAACATTGGCAAGTCACTATCTGGCCAAACACTATGGTGAAATAAGGGAACAAATCGACACATTGTCTTCCCGTAGAAATTTCGCCGGAATATTTCAAGCTATTGTAAACCACTTCAATCTACTGGTTTCAGAAGGACAGCTTGAAAAAATAGGTGTTCGGTTAAAATACATGAGTTGGCTCTACAAAAGAGGAAATGAACATGTGCGTGATATTATTGAAAACCTATTTGTACGCTCTTTTCGAGGCATGAGAAGAAGATGTACGACAGAACAGTGGATTTACATGTACCAACATATTCCGCAAAATCTTAAACAAATATATCTGCTGCAGAACAGCAACAGTTATATCACTCAAAAATCTTTTATATGACAGCATTATTTGTGGTAGCTATCGGTGTATTTGTATACATCTGCTATGTACTACTAAAACCAGAGAAATTTTAAAAAGCTATGACCGATGGGAGGTGGATGAGGTAAGCCCTCATTTTACAGGATTTCATCGGGTAGTTTAAAAGAAAAAACTGAAATAATATCAATAAAAAATGAATACAGAAATTTTAGGAATAATCGTCATGTTTGTCGTATCGGTATTACTAGCAATACCGTTGGGCAAGTACATTGCAAAAGTATATGCTGGCGAAAAAACACTGCTTGACCCCATATTTAATCCCCTGGAAAGGATCTTTTATAAGGTTAGTGGTATCAATCCTCAGGTTGAAATGAACTGGAAACAACAGATGGTGGCGATGGTCACGATTAATTTGATCTGGTTTTTACTTGGAATGCTCATTTTAATGACGCAGGGTAGTCTACCCTTGAATCCGGATAATAATCCGAGTATGTCTGCTGACCTTGCGTTCAATACCGTAATCTCTTTTGTTGTTAACTGTAATTTGCAACACTATTCGGGAGAAACAGGGCTGAGTTACTTGGGGCAATATTGGTTGATGTTCTTACAATTTGTGAGTGCTGGCATCGGTTTGGCAGCTGCTGTAATTGTTTTCAGAGCATTCCGCGACCGCACAGCAAATACATTGGGAAATTTCTACAATTATTTTGTTAAGTCTTGTACACGTATCCTACTTCCGCTTTCATTCGTGGTGGCTATCATCTTAGCTTTTGAGGGCACACCTATGACTTTCGAAGGAAAGGATACCATAATTTCTTTACAGGGAGATACCGTTGCCGTCTCTAGAGGGCCTGCAGCGGCATTTATAGCGATCAAACATATTGGTACAAACGGCGGTGGTTTTTTTGGAGTAAACTCTGCACATCCCTTTGAAAACCCTTCTTACCTTTCCAATATGGTCGAAATGGTTGCACAATTCATCATTCCTTTAGCCATGATATTTGCCATGGGCATATTTATCAAGCGGAAAAAATTCGCCTGGATGGTTTTTGGCGTGATGACCGTCGGCTTCCTTTTGCTTGTTATTCCGAATATTATCATGGAGACCAAAGGCAATCCAGCGATAGCTGCAATGGGGATTGATAATTCTCTTGGTGCGATGGAAGGTAAAGAAGTTCGCTTTGGTGCGCCTGCGTCTGGTTTTTGGAGTATCGTAACCACAGTGATTTCAACAGGATCTGTAAATGCAATGCATGATAGTACCATGCCACTATCCGGAATGAATGAACTGCTCGCTATGATGATTAATGCTTTTTATGGTGGTTGTGGTGTTGGGATTTTAAACTTTTTTATTTTCATCATTCTCGCAGTATTTATCAGCGGCTTGATGGTGGGGAGAACTCCAGAGTTTCTAGGTAAAAAAGTGGAAGCCCGGGAGATGAAAATAGCAATGATAATCGCCTTGTTGCACCCTTTTCTAATTTTGGTCGGTACGGCTTTGGCGGCCGCAATGCCACAATACACAGCTTCAACATTGAACAATCCCGGATTTCACGGATTTGGTGAAATGCTTTATGAATACACTTCATCGGCTGCAAACAACGGTAGTGGTTTTGAAGGATTGGGAGACAATACCATCTGGTGGAATGTCAGTACAGGTTTTGTGCTCATTCTGTCTCGCTTCTTGCCGATTATTGGACCGGTAGCTATCGCGGGTTTATTGGCCGAAAAGAAATTTATTCCTGAGGGAGATGGAACATTGAAAACAGATACAGCAACTTTCGGACTTATGGTCTTTGCTGTTATCGCCATTGTTGCTGCGCTATCCTTTTTTCCAGCGCTGGCATTAGGTCCCATCGCAGAATACTTTTCACTTTATTAAACGTTGATTAAAGACATTAGAAATGAACAATAATACATCACTGTTTCAAAAAGATATGGTACAGGAAGCACTGAAACAGTCTTTTGTGAAACTGAATCCGAAAACAATGTTTCGTAATCCAGTCATGTTTACTGTATGGATCGGAACAATGATTATGCTGATTGTCAGCTTATGGACATTGGCGGGGGCAAAGGGACAGGGTAGCTTTGGTTACAACTTTGCCGTATTCATTATCCTATTACTCACACTGTTGTTTGCCAACTTTGCCGAAGCTATCGCTGAAGCGAGGGGAAAAGCGCAGGCGGATAGCCTGCGCAAAACAAGAGAAGAAACTCCGGCTAAACTTAAAAATGGCCATACCATCTCTTCTGCTCAGTTAAAAAAGGGTGATATTTTTGTCTGTGAAGCTGGGGATGTTATCCCCTCTGATGGTGAAATTATTGAAGGTCTTGCTACCATTGATGAGAGTGCAATCACAGGGGAGTCTGCACCCGTCATTCGGGAAGCGGGCGGTGACAAAAGCTCCGTAACAGGAGGAACGAAGGTTCTTTCCGACAGAATTGTTGTTCAGGTAACAACACAGCCTGGCGAGAGCTTCCTCGATAAGATGATTGCCTTGGTAGAAGGTGCTTCAAGACAAAAAACACCGAATGAAATTGCTCTAACAATCTTGTTGGCCGGTTTTACATTAGTATTTATCATTGTATGTGTCACACTAAAACCATTTGCTGACCATGCGAATGTAGGTATCACAATTGCTTCCTTTATCTCGCTGTTTGTCTGCCTTATCCCAACTACTATTGGTGGATTGCTTTCAGCGATAGGTATTGCCGGCATGGACCGCGCTTTGAGAGCGAATGTTATTACAAAAAGTGGTAAGGCTGTGGAAACCGCCGGCGATATTGATGTCTTGCTATTGGACAAGACTGGCACGATTACAATTGGTAACCGCAGAGCAACCCATTTTTATGCTGCGCATGGTATTGATGAGAATAAATTAATAAAAGCAGCTGTATTGAGCTCCATGGCGGATGAAACACCGGAGGGCAAATCCATTATAGAACTGGCGGGTATCAATCCGTTGAGTTATGATGTGAAAAACCCTGAATTCATCAAGTTTACAGCTGAAACACGAAGTTCAGGTATAGATTATGAAAACATACGTATCCGAAAAGGTGCAACTGATGCGGTTAAAAATCTTGTTACAAGAGCTGGCAATACATTCCCGGAAGAAGTTGAAGAGAGAGTCAGAGCAATCTCCCAAAATGGAGGAACGCCTTTAGTCGTTTCTGAAAATGAAGTTGCACTCGGCGTAATTGAGTTGCAGGATGTGATCAAACCGGGTATTCATGAACGGTTTGAACGCCTTCGCAAAATGGGGATCAAAACCGTGATGGTAACCGGTGACAACCCCTTAACAGCAAAATTTATTGCCGATAAAGCAGGTGTGGATGATTACATCGCTGAAGCTAAGCCTGAGGACAAAATGAACTATATCAAAAAGGAGCAATCTGAAGGGCGTTTGGTCGCAATGATGGGCGATGGAACAAATGATGCTCCTGCTTTAGCTCAGGCCGACGTGGGAGTAGCGATGAATTCGGGTACACAGGCGGCAAAAGAGGCGGGGAATATGGTCGACCTAGATAACGATCCGACAAAATTGATTGAGGTGGTTGAAATTGGTAAGCAACTTTTGATGACGCGGGGAACATTAACAACGTTTAGTATCGCCAATGATGTGGCTAAATATTTTGCCATTATCCCGGCTTTATTTATAACTGCCATCCCGGCTTTGCAAGGACTGAATATCATGAAATTGCACAGTCCCGAAAGTGCAATACTATCGGCGGTAATTTTCAATGCGATCATCATTCCGATGCTCATCCCATTGGCGCTGAAAGGTGTTGCCTATAAACCAATTGGAGCAAGTGCATTATTACGTCGAAATCTGCTCATATTTGGATTAGGTGGGGTTGCCGTTCCTTTTTTAGGTATTAAGGTGATAGATATGTTAATATCTGTTTTCTTCTAATTATTAGATACATCTGGATTTTAAACTTCATAAAGGACAAGTTTCCTTCGGATTTTATCTCCATAACATATAAAAAAATGAAAAAAAATATTCTATCTGCATTCATGTTGACCTTCGTCATGATTGTATTCTTTGCGGTTATCTATCCACTTGCTGTCTGGGGGGTAGCTCAATTTTCATCCAATGCTGGAAAAGGAAAAATTATCCAAAATCATGGCAAAAAGTACTATGCTAATATTGGACAATCTTTCACAGCTGACAATTATTTTTGGTCAAGACCTTCGGCCGTAAATTATAATGCAGCAGGTTCGGGCGCGAGCAATAAGGGACCTTCAAATGCCGAATACCTAACACTTGTGGAGGCGCGCATTGATACATTTCTAATGCACAACCCTGGCATCAAGAAATCGGAAATACCAGTGGATCTGATTACGGCTAGTGGAAGTGGCTTGGACCCCAATTTCTCGATTCAAGCAGCGAAAATTCAGGTCAAACGTATTGCAGCAATACGAGGTGTCGAAGAGCACAAAATAAATCAACTGATTGAAGACAATACCGAAAAGCCATTGTGGGGAATGTTTGGCCCGGAGAAAATCAATGTGTTAAAACTCAATATCGCCTTGGATAATATCGGAAAACAGAATTAGAAAACTCCAACCTTGAAACTATCTGGCTCTGTCTAATTCGTCTTCGTGCTGATCAGAGCCGGTAGTTTTTTAGATAAATTATTTGTAATAAATGAAAAAAATAGTGATGTTCTCTACCCTGATGGTGGGAGCAACTGGAAGCCTATTGGCTCAGGAAGAATCAAAAAAAAGTCTGCTGATCAGCGGTTACGCAGAGCTATATTATCAGCAGGATTTCAACAATCCTAAATCGAATACTCGACCAGGGTTTGTTTATAGCCACAATAGAAATAATGAAGTCAGTTTAAACTTGGGTATGATCAAAGCAGCCTATGAAACACCATATACAAGAGCGAATCTCGGTTTCGGTGTAGGCTCATATATGAACGCGAATTATATAGCCGAACCGGGGGTCTTAAAGAATATTTATGAAGCTAACATAGGGGTCAAGCTTTCCAAAAATCATAATCTGTGGTTAGATGCAGGTATTTTACCTTCACATATTGGTGTTGAGAGCGCCATAGGTGCGGACTGTTATACATTGACAAGGAGCATGATGGCCGATAATTCTCCTTATTTTGAGACGGGAGCAAAATTGTCCTATGGTACTGCGAATGGCAAATGGACCATGGCGATTTTGGTACTAAATGGATGGCAGCGTATCCAGCGGGTGGATGGAAACACTACCCCTGCGTTTGGACATCAACTGACTTTCCGTCCTTCGGCTAAGGTGACCTTAAATAGCAGCTCCTTTATCGGAAATGATTTTCCCGAGAGTGAACGACGAATGCGTTATTTCCACAATCTGTATGGACAGTTTCAGGTCAGTGAACAATTTGCGCTGATTGCCGGATTTGACATTGGAGCCCAGCAAAAAGAGAAAGGAAGCAATAAATATGCAACATGGTACACTCCGGCATTAATTGCGAAGTACAGCCCTACTGACAGGATGAGCATCGCAGCTAGGGGTGAATATTACAAGGATAAGAATGGGGTCATTGTCACTACGAAGACGGAAAATGGTTTTCAGACATTTGGTGCATCGCTCAATGTCGACTATCAGATTTTACCGAATGTGGTCTGGCGAACTGAACTGAAAAATCTGAATAGTAAAGACGCTGTATTTGCTCAACGGGATAATCAAATGAAAAAAAATAATTCTTCATTGGTTACTGCATTGACAGTTCGTTTTTAATTATCCCTCTATTTTTAGTGGTTCCCCTTAGCGAATTGTCTAAGGGGAATTTGTAAGTTTATAAAACATAGTAATTATATATTATGGATGAAAGAAAGAGTGCCGAACATTTTTTGAATCTGATCGAGAAGTCCCGGAGAGGTAAATTTAAACTCTATATCGGAATGAGTGCAGGAGTAGGGAAAACGTTTCGTATGCTTCAGGAAGCCCATGCGCTATTACGGAATGGTATTGATGTTAAAATTGGTTATATTGAGACGCATTTTCGTGCAGAGACACACGCATTACTGGAGGGCCTGCCCTTGATTCCCCGTAGAAGGCTTTTTTATAAAGGTAAAGAGCTGGAGGAGTTGGATCTGCAAGCAGTTTTGAGTCTTCGTCCAGAGATTGTAATTGTTGACGAGCTTGCTCATACCAACATAGAAGGAAGTAAAAATGAAAAAAGATGGCAAGATGTGATGGATATCCTTGATGCTGGTATCAATGTGATCAGTGCCGTCAATATTCAGCATATTGAAAGCCTTAATAACGAGATTCGTGATATCACAGGTGTTGATGTTCAAGAACGGATTCCAGATAGTGTCGTGGCACAGGCAGATGAAGTTGTCAATATAGACTTAACAGCAGAGGAATTAATTAATAGGTTGAAGGAAGGAAAAATTTATGAAAGTTCGAAAATCGCGTCGGCGCTAAGTAATTTTTTTAAAAGTGAACATATCCTCCAATTAAGGGAACTCGCATTGAAGGAAGTCGCCGCACAGGTTCAACGCAAAGTCGAAACTGAGGTCGTTCTCAATCGAAATGTCAAAAAGGAACGTTTTCTGGCCTGCATCAGTTCCAATGATAAAACAGCTAAAAATGTGATTCGGAAAACTGCCCGTTTAGCCAATTATTACAATAGCAAATGGTATGTCATGTATGTACAGGTTCCAAAAGAAAGTGTAGATAGGATCGCCTTGGATAAACAGCGGCACCTCATCAATAATTTTAAACTGGCGACTGAACTTGGGGCCGAAATTATTAAGGTAAAAGCAAAAAATGCCACTAAAGCCATTATGAAGGAATGCGAAGAGCGTATGATAACAACAGTGTGTATTGGCAAGCCACATATCAATTTGATCCGGATTATCCTTGCGACAGATACTTTCAATGCATTGTTAAATAAATTATCACAAGAGAATATTGATCTCGTAATACTGTCATAAGATGAAAATTAAAGCAAAATTGACATTTGGGGTTGGGCTCCTATTTATTTTAATAGTGGCCTTGGCTGCTATTAGTGGTTGGTATATTAATCAGCTCAAAAGAGATACGAATAATATACTTGTCGCAAACTACAATACACTGCTCTATTCACGGAATATGCTCTTGGCATTGGAAGATATCGGGAAGGATGCTGCAGCGATTGATACATTTCAACATAATTTGAGCCTACAAATGAGAAATGTAACCGAAATAGGGGAGATTGAAACGACAAACCTTGTTGTCAAGCATTTTGGCTTACTTAAAAATAAACCGAATGATATAGCCCTGAGTTCTTTCATCAGAAAAGATATCACTCAATTGATGCGGTTAAACATGGATGCAATCAGTAGAAAAAGTAGTATTGCCGATGAAACAGCCCGAAAGGCAATATTGATCATTTCATTTACAGGTGGATTATGTTTTTTGATCGCCGTCATTTTACTGGTCAATCTTCCGTCCAATATTGCCAATCCTATTCAGGAGTTAACGGAAAGTATCAAAGAGATTGCCAGCCAAAATTACTCCAAACGGGTGAATTTTGGGGGACATAGTGAATTTGGGGATCTGGCCCGGTCATTTAACACCATGGCAGAAAAGCTGGAAGAATATTCGGAAAGCAAGCTAGAAAAGATCCTAAAAGGGAAAAAGCGTATTGAGGCGCTGATCGACAATATGCACGATCCGGTTATCGGGATTGACGAAAACAAAATCGTACTTTTTGCCAACGACGAAGCGCTCAATATTTCGGGCTTGCGCAAAGAGGATTTCATTGGAAAGGCCGTTCAGGACATCGCGGTAAACAATGATTTGATCAGAGATATTATAAAAGATATCTTTCTGCCAGAGTTAAAGAGCAATAAAGCAGAACAGCTAAAAATCTATGCGGATGGCAAGGAAAGTTATTTTGAAAAAGAAGTAATTGACATCAATATCATTCCAACAGGAGAGACAGAGAGCAAGTTTATTGGTCAGGTGATTCTATTGCGTAACATAACACCATTTAAAGAGCTTGATCTTGCAAAGACAAACTTTATGGGAACTGTCTCGCACGAATTTAAAACGCCTATTTCATCTATCCAGATGGGGGTACAATTGTTGGAGAATGAAAAGGTTGGCCTTTTGAATGGAGAGCAAAAGGATCTGATCAACGGGATTAAAGACGACACGGAGCGGCTACTTAAGATAACCGGAGAGCTGCTCAATATCACGCAGGTCGAAAGTGGCACAATACAAATAAACCTGCTCCCGTCTGAGATCAAGCCGATTATTGAATATGCGGTAAATGCCAATAAGTCCGCCGCTGACAATAAAAATATACAGATCGAAATAGAAATGGCTCCAGATGCATTGACGGCGATAACCGATAGCGAGAAATCGGCCTGGGTGCTTACCAATTTAATTTCCAACGCGATTCGGTATTCTTATGAAAATGCTAAGATCTATATTAAAACCGAGACTGAAAATACCCAGATTAGGTTTTCGGTCACTGATACCGGTCAGGGAATCCAGTCTCAATATCTAAAAAAGATTTTTGAACGGTATTTTCGTATTCCAGGGACTAAAAAAGAAGGTACCGGCTTGGGTTTGAGTATCAGCAAGGAATTTATCGAAGCACAAGGTGGCACAATTTGGGTCGAAAGTGAATATGGTGCGGGAAGCACTTTTTGTTTTACACTTAATAAGGATAAAAAAGTGGGTGATAAACTGTATGTATAAGCCTTTCAATTAGGTTGAAATAAAGCACTATTCTCGGGCAGTATAGTGCTTTATTTTATCGTTTAGCATAGCGCTATTATACCTCACTGTTTCATTACGTATTGTAATGGTTAGTCGAGGAGAGTTATACCTGTCAAGTTTGCTTCATTATTCTTTAGAAAAGCGTAGGTTAGACTGTCAACTTTACAATCGACGAATGTTACTTTTTTTAATTTCCTATTGTATTTAAAGAAGGTATTTATAATTATAGCACGCTGGAATTTGACTTTGTAAAATCCACAACCTTCGAAATGGCAATCTTCAATCCTACCTTCAAAAATAACATCACTTACCCCTGTATTTATAAATGAAGTGCATTTCAATAGCGTATTGGTCATCTCATTATGCTCAAAATAGCCCGTATCAAATCTGGCACCCGTCAAATCGACATCGGAGAAATTACATTGACCAATATTGCTTCTCGAAAAATTGGCATCTCTAAATGAGCATTGGTTAAATTGATTTTTTAATAGATTGGAGGATTGTATCTTGCTGTTGGTGAGGTTTGAGGAAGAGAAATCACATGACTCGATATTATTCTTGCTAAGTATCAGCCCCGATAGATCTGCATTTGTAAACTTACAATTTTTGATATTAGAAGAGCTGAATTGTTCCTCCAGATTCTTCAAACCCGAGAAGTCTGCATTTTCCCAATTACCTTTCGACATATTCCAGTGACGGCCAGCTTGATTTTCGGATTTTGATCCGATATCAGTTAGATGTTGGTTTGGATGGCTAGACTCCTGTTCTTTAGGATCGGTTAGATTCTTATGGAAGCTTTCAGAGAAATAGTTGAGGTCTACGGTAAATATTTCTGCAAGTCGGTTCAGCGTTATGATATCCGGCATAGACTCTCCTCGTTCCCATTTACCTACCGCCTGTGGACTGATCGAAACTTGCAGGGCAAGTTCTGCCTGTGAAAGATTTATTCTCTTTCTAGCTTCGGCAATTTTATTGCCAATTGATTTAGAATTTAACATCATGTCTTTATACTTTTTGATACGACAAAGTTAGTTGGCCTATGATAGATCACGGGATAAATAGTGCTACCATTAGTTGTATTGACACTACTTCTTGTTGTAATGGACAATGATTCGTTGTATGACCATCAAATTGAGGGAGTTTCCTTGATCAAAACCATCTTTTTATGTGAAAATAATTTCGCTGATGTTCCTTGGTAATTTTATAGCGATTTTCTCTCTTTGGTCGACAGAAATCGATCCTAAAGATTTGTCAAATGGAAGAGTATGTAGATTCGCTGTTTGCATGAATTTATTATTTGCCTTTTGTAGAATGAAGTTTGAAGTTTAGTCAGGGTCTTTTCGTTACATATACCTATGTTAGGATTCTGATTTAAAATTAACAATATTTTAATGAACTTCATTTATAAATAGCCTTATTTTTAATGTAAAAGCCCCTCTGTTTTAGTAATAAAACAAGGTGGATGTAAACCTGGGCAGGAATATTTTACAGATTTCTCGATATCTATTTTCCAAATGCTTTTTTAGAAGGAGTGTCTATTATTTGTGATTATAGACAGGAGCGAGAAATCTGAGATATATAAACAGTATATAAGTCTATTGGTATCCAGCTGATGAAAGATTTTCTTTGGCGCGGACCACAGCAAAATAACAATAGATCCAAAGAATAAATAAATATTTGCTCTACAGCACGCTGGAGAGGGGAATCGCCTTTCTGATAAATGGTATTCATTAGGGAAAGTGATTTTCGGTATCTTTTATTCGATTTATGCTCAATAAAATATTTTATATGGGCTGTGAAGATCTTAATGATGGTATATGCATTCTTATCGGATTCGGCTTTTTTCATTTCTGCTTCCGATTCGGGAACTACTGAAATGATTGCCGAGATTGTTTGTTCAATATTCATGGGTTGTATCAATTTGTTGTAATAACGTTATTCTGTGGTATAGCTGGATCAAAAAGCATAGCGGTGCAATAACATAGCTTAAATTCTTTTTTCTTTAAATCAGGGTAATTCATACAATTTTGACACTTATTCCAGAAAGATGGTTCCTGGGTGATTTCAGAAAAAGTAACGGGCGATAAGCCTAGTTTAGCGTTTATTTTCATAGTCGCTAACGATGTTGTTATTCCGAATATTTTTGCATTTGGATACTTTGATCTAGAAAGTTCAAATAACTGTTTTTTCATAGTCGTTGCGATACCCTTCCTTCGCCATGATGGTGAGACGATAAGCCCACAATGGGAAATAAATTCTCCTTCTGCATAGGTTTCCAGATAAATGTAACCGATCCATTTGCCTTCTTCGGTTAAGGCAATGACTGCATTACCTTCAAGGATTTTATGACAGATTGACTGTGGGGTTCTTATCCCTATTCCTGTACCACGGACTTTTGCAGATGCAGCGGTTTCATTGGAAATTTCAGTTGCATATCTGAGATCAGCTACTGTAGCTGTACGCACAATTATAGGATCAGTAGACCGGGTATCAATAGCTGGTTCACAAATATCTTTCATATCAAACTTCAATTTTTAAATTGTTCATCTTTTTTATTTACTTGCATAAGCCGATGCTCATTGCGCAAAATTATTGGGAGCTTCTTTTCGATAAGTGTCCACTCATTTGGGCTACATACCCTTTTAAAATCTTCAAATGCAGCGATAAATATGGTTTTGATTTTAGATTGTACTTCCAGATCTCCACGAATGTACGTGTAGTTCATCACCTGCATTGTCCATGCCAGACGGTGCCATTCTTTGGCAGATAGTATTCCCTGCGTAAATTCAATAATTACTTGAAGTATCTTTCCTATCTTATCTTTTAATTCTGGCCGTTTTAACTTCAAATAAAGTTCCGGAATCACAGATACAATAAAATCTGTTGATTGCATTGTATCCCATTGTTTGGTTACATCCATTGTTTTGGTTCATATTTATTTGGCTAGATGCCAAAAGCATTCCAATCGATATGGATTTGTTTTAAGTGTTTGATAGTTAGTTTGTTTTGTGGTTTTTCAAAAAGAGTATGATAGGAAGTGTCTTTCATTTTGATAACGATATTCCCATAATGAGAAGGGAAATGAACTTCATTTTGCGGATAAGATAGAATTTCAGATCTCTAAAAATTACGGTATAGGAAATTTCGTCATGCTTTCAGCCTCTTTCAACCAATACAACGAAATTGATTAATCTGCATAATGTGAAAACATATTAACTAATTTATATTAGCCGATCTAAATTAAAAATCACCAGCACCAGAACTTATGATTTGATTCTCAGTTTTTATGGACATAAAAAAGGAGGCAACTTTTTTAAAGTGCCTCCTACTGTGTTCCCGGCGGGGGTCGAACCCACATCGTCAGAACCGGAATCTGAAATTCTATCCATTGAACTACGGGAACGTCTCGCAAAGATATACTATTTTCTAAATCTAACAAATAATCTTTGTGATAAAATTCAATCTTTTACCAGGCAATTTTTAACGCGTTTTATCGTCATTATTTTTATGTTTGCATTTCGTCAATTCTTCATTTATTTACGCTGGTTCTAATGGTTTGTATATGAATGCTTAGCATCTGCCTGGGATGTTTGACGAGATCTAATTGGCTGTTCATGTTATGGTAGAGTTTTGCCTCGTATGCTAAATTTCTACCAACCTTCTCGCTTAAGCCCCATTCGGTGATATGCAGCCATGTCCATGACGTTAATCGACCGCTAGGGCAAAAAGGTAGTCTGATTTCTTTTGATATATTGGAAACGCAGGTTTGGTTGTGGAGAATTCCATTGTCCAGTGGTAATACTTCTCTTGGAAGTGTGGGGCCAACTTCGTACACCGAAAACCCGGAGGTGAAACGTAGCATTTGTGCAATATTAGCGGGATACGTGTGGGATAAAAACAATCCATTCGTTTTGAAACACGATCGTGTGGTGAAAAATTTGGCACATCTTATCCGAATGTCCAAGCAGGAGAAATCGATATAGTTAAGATCTGGGGTGATATTGCGTAATAATGGAATGAAGGTAGTCCCTATCGATGTGTGTATATATTTCGGTCGTGGTAATACTTTCATGACCGAGCATATCTTGTACAGCTCTTAAGTCGGCGCCGCCTTCCACCAGGTGTGATGCAAAGCTATGTCTAAAGGTATGTGGGCTGATGGTTTTTTGTAACCCGATTTTTGCGGCAAGTTCCTTAATGATTAAGAAGATCATAACCCGCGATAATGCGGCGCCTCTTCTGTTGAGGAATACAATATCTTCATTTCCGGCCTTAATCTTGATATGAGGTCTGACCGTTTCTAAGTAGATGCGAAGGTGTTTAATGGCGTGTTGACCAATTGGAATTAGGCGTTCTTTGCTTCCTTTGCCCTCAACTTTGATAAATTCTACATCTAAAAAAAGGTTTGATATTTTGAGGGTGACAAGCTCGGAAACACGGAGACCACATCCGTATAAGATTTCGATGATCGTTTTATTACGTTCACCTTCGGGTGAAGAAAGATCGATTGCCGAGATTAATTGATCGATCTCCTGTATGCTCAAAACGCTGGGCAGCTTGCGTGCCAAGCGTGGCGCCTGAAGGAGATCGGTCGGATTGTTGACGAATTCATGCTCGATCATCAAAAAGCTAAAGAAAGTCTTAAGGCCAGATATCAACCTGGATTGTGTGAAGGGCGAAATATTAAATTCCTGCAACCAAGCCAAAAACTCCTGTATATTCTTTCTCGTTACGGTATTTAAAACCAAATGATTGTCTTCACAGTAGATCTGAAATTTGGATACATCATTTAAGTAAGCATCAATTGAATTAATGCTCAAGCCTCTTTCGAACTTTAAGAATTGTTCGAATTCCTTTTTTATATCACTCCAGTTTTCAAAATCCATTTGCAACAAAATTACAATTAACTGTTGTCCTTTTCGAAAGTTATTCTGTATTTTTAGCTGGAATTATTACAGATTATAAGTAACACAAAGAGACGTTCCCTAATGGAGGGACCCGATTCCTCCTTGGATAATGAAAAAAGTATTGATCTGTAATTTACTATTTATCGGGACAATTGATCTCCAGTTCCGTTTACCCTAATATAAAACAATTAGCAAAAATAGCTGACTAAAAAAAAGACATTTTTTTGTATGAAATTCATTAAACCACTTGCATTAGCTTTTCTGTTACCGGCTACATTCTATATAGCAGAAGCAAAAAAGCCAACTACGTTAACCGCGGAAGCACGGGCGATTCTATCCCAAGATAGTTTGGCCCTGAATCAAAAATTACCCTTCGACAACGAAGTCATCACGGGGAAGCTGAAAAATGGATTTACATACTTTATTCGTAAAAATAGCGAGCCTAAGGGGCGTGTTACCATGTATTTGGGCATGAAGGCCGGCTCTATTCTGGAAAATGAAAAACAGCTTGGTTTGGCACATTTTTTAGAGCATATGAACTTCAATGGCCTGAAGCATTTTCCAAAGAATGAATTGGTTAACTACTTGCAAAAGGCAGGAGTTCGATTTGGCTCGGATCTGAATGCCTATACGAGCTTTGATCAGACAGTTTATCAGTTACCAATTCCTTCTGACGATCCTGAACTTTTAAAAAATGGTTTGCAGGTGATGCGCGACTGGGCTCAGGATGCTTTGTTGGATGGCGAAGAAATTGACAAAGAACGTGGCGTTATCCTCGAAGAAAAACGTGGTGGAAGAGGAGTGCAGCAGCGTTTACAGGATCAATACTTTCCGATGCTGCTCAATGGCTCCCTTTACTCCAAACGTTTGCCTATCGGAACTGAACAGATCCTGAAAACATTTCTTTATACAGAAATACGCAAATTCCACCAGGACTGGTATCGCCCAGATTTACAGGCTCTAATCATTGTTGGGGATATTGATCCTAAGGAAATGGAAGAAAGGGTGAAAGTTTTGTTTTCCGATATGAAAATGCCCAAAAAAGCATTGGAGCGTAAAAAATATCGTGTTGATTTGTTAAACAAGAACCAGTTCTTGGCAATTTCAGATCCGGAACTGCCTTATACCGTCGCGCAGATTTTGATCAAAAGTGAAAAAGAAAAAGTTTCCACCGTAGGAGATTATAGAAACGAGCTGTTGAAGAGTGTTTTCAATCAGATGATCGCAGGTCGTTTTTCTGAATTGATGCAGCAACCGAATCCACCTTTTATGCAGGCAGGTGGAAGTATCAGCGATTTTGTTGCTAACCTCAATACTTTTTCATTGCTGGTGGTCCCAAAACCGGGCGAGTTGGAATCCGGATTTAAAGCGATGCTAACAGAATTTGAGCGTATTCAAAAATACGGTTTTACACAGACGGAGTTGGATCGTGCCATCGCAGATATGAAAAAAGGTAACGAGATGTCTTTTATCGAGCGTGATAAAAAGAAATCGGATAGTTACGTCAATCGTTATCTAAATTATTTTATTGATGATGAACCCGCTTTAAGTAATGAAAACGCTTATCGTTTGACTAAACAGCTGTTACCAACGTTGAAGCTGTCAGAAGTAAATGGCTTGGTGAAAAAATATTATACCGATCTGAACCGCGATGTTTTGGTTATGGGGCCAGAGAAGGATAAGGCCAGTTTACCAGCTGAGTCTACCGTAATGAGCTGGGTAAAAGCAGTTGAAGAAACTCCTGTGACAGCTTATGAAGATAAAGTTTCCAATCTTCCCTTGCTTTCAAAAGAACCGGTGAAAGGCGCTGTTGTATCGTCAAGAAATATTGACGCCGTTCAAGCGAAAGAATTAACCTTAAGCAATGGCGTTAAAGTGATCTTAAAGCCTACGGACTTTAAAAATGATGAGATACAGATTATGGCGTATAGTCCAGGTGGAACATCAGGCTATAACGATGCAGATTACTTTTCGGCCTCCAATGCATCCTCTTTAATTGATGCAAGCGGCGTTGGACAAATGAACAACGTTGAGCTTACGAAGTATCTTTCGGGAAAAGATGTTTCCATCTCTCCTTACATTTCTGAACGCTACGAAGGTATCTCAGGTAGCACAGATAAAGAAGGATTAAAGAATGCTTTTGAATTGATTTATGGTTATTTTACTGAACCTCGATTGGACGAGGATATTTTCCAGAGTACCCTGACCCGGGCAAAAGGATCTTTGGAAAATAGATTGAGCAATCCAAATAATGTATTCTCGGATAAAGTGAAAGAAGTGCTTTATGGCAACAATGTCCGTCGGCAAAACCCAACGGTAGAAACGATCAATAAAATTGATCGGGAGCGTGCTTTGGCAATCTACAAGGAACGATTTGCGGATGCTTCGGATTTTGTGTTTACAATTGTGGGGTCATTTGACGAGAATCAGATCAAGCCTTATTTAGAAACCTATCTTGCCTCATTGCCGGCCCTTAGAAGAGGGGAGAGCTATAAGGATTTAAATATTCTGGAGCCGAGCAAGGGAGAGCGCGTGGTTGTTCATAAGGGAAAAGAAGAAAAGGCAAGTACGCAATTGGCCTACTATGGGGACTATACCTATAATGAAACTGAAAATGTTAATATGGAAGCCTTAGAGAGTGTTTTGACGATCAAATTGCTTGAAAGACTCCGTGAAAAAGAAGGCGGTGTTTATGGAGTGGGCGCTCGGGCAAGTTTTAGTAAGCTGCCAAAAGCGCGTTATGCTTTCTCCATTGGTTTTGGTTCCGCAGTAGATAAGGCTGATGCTTTAATCGCTTCAGCATTGGATGAGGTAAAAAAGATTCAGGAACAGGGGCCCGAAAATGGAGATATTGAGAAGTTTCTAGCAGAACAACAGCGACAAAATGAGTTAAATCTTCGTGAAAATGGCTATTGGCTGAATTATATATCAAGTTCATATCAGAATGATCTTGATCTTACGCGATATACACGAAGAATAGACAATTTGAAGAAGGTAACTTCAAAGTCGGTGCAGGATGTTGCCGGGAAATATTTGAAAAGAGATCGACTTTTTGAATTTATTTTGATGCCGGATTCTAAATAACAGGAGTCTTGGAAAATAGAAAAAGGGTTGCCTGCTCAGTAGGCAACCCTTTTTTTATTGGACAAAAAAATCCCAACCATTTCTGATTGGGATTGCCAAAATGTCTAATAAGTATCTCTTGTTAACCCAAATAGGATTTTAAGATTTTGCTTCTTGAAGTGTGTCTCAAACGCTGAAGAGCTTTGTCTTTGATCTGACGAACACGTTCACGTGTCAAATTGAATTTCTCTCCGATTTCCTCTAACGACAATTGGTGATTGGAACCTAAGCCAAAGAAAAGCACGATAATTTCACGTTCTCTTTCTGTCAATGTTGCCAATGATCGTTTGATTTCTTCCGATAGAGATTCATCAATCAAAGAACTGTCTGTGTCTGGATCATGGTTCTCCAAAACGTCCAAAAGTGTGTTTTCTTCACCTTGAACAAAGGGAGCGTCCATAGATACGTGACGGCCAGAGTTGCTTAGGGTATCCGAAACCTTGTCTACTGTGGTTTCAAGGATATCCGCCAATTCTTCTGGAGATGGTTCCCGTTCGTATTCTTGTTCTAGTTTTGAGAAAGCCTTACTGATTTTGCTCAATGAACCGACTTGGTTCAATGGCAGACGTACGATACGCGATTGTTCAGCAATTGCTTGAAGAATAGATTGGCGAATCCACCAAACGGCATAAGAAATGAATTTAAACCCCTTTGTCTCGTCAAAACGTTTAGCTGCTTTAATTAAGCCCAGGTTACCTTCATTGATTAAATCACCTAAGGTTAAACCTTGATTTTGATATTGTTTTGCTACTGATACTACGAAACGAAGGTTGGTTTTAGTCAATTTTTCCAAGGCAACTTGATCGCCTTCGCGGATACGCTGTGCTAATTCTACTTCTTCTTCTGCTGTAATTAAGTCTACTTTACCAATTTCGTGTAAGTATTTGTCCAAAGACTGTGACTCACGATTGGTGATAGATTGTGTAATTTTGAGCTGTCTCATTAATTTTTATTAATTCTCCTCTCTAAGAAATGTTTGCGAAAATACGAAAAATTTTTGAATTATTAATGGAAAATTGATTATCTAGCCACTCATATTTAATGAGTTAGGTTTTTTTGAGTTTCAATTTTTAATCATCAAAAACTATTCCATTTTAATATTTTTTTTCTTCTTATCTGTTGCTGTAATATTCAACTGTTTGATATTTAAAGTGCTAAAGGGTTTAATTTTTTTTTCTTATTCTAGACAATTTAACTCGACGGTAGCTGATTTATTATGCAATATGCATTCCTCAAATTTATTTTAAAATGATAATTTTATGATAAAACAAAAAGATGGATCTTTTGTTTTATTAGTGACATTAAATAAATTTAAAAGAATAAAAATTATATTATGCCAATCTTAATTCACTTGGATAAAATAATGAAAGAGAAAAAAATGTCGCTTAACCAATTGAGTGACAATGTCGGAATTACCCTTTCCAATCTTTCAATCATCAAGAATCAAAAGGCGAAGGCATTGCGATTAGATACCCTTGAAGCGATATGCAAAGCGCTAGACTGTCAGCCTGGTGATCTGCTGCAATATTATGATGGTGGTGATGAAAAAGGCTAAAATCGATAACCTTTTAAAAAATCGACTACATTCATTCTTTTCTTGCCTTCGAGTTGAAGGTCAGAAATGACAATATAGCCGTCTTGCGCTGCAATTTTTAAGAAACTTTTCTTGTCAGTTTCTATGGTTCCCGGTATTGTAGCTGTATTGACAAGTTCTTTTTCTGTGCTATAGATTTTTAGGACCTTATCATTTAAGAGGGTGAATGCCGCTGGATAGGGGCTTAAACCGCGAATGAAGTTATACACTTGCGCCGTGGGCTGATCCCAGTTTATTTTACAGTCTTCTTTGAAAATTTTTGGAGCATGTTTGAGTGGCTCCGTTGTGAGAAGGACTTCCTGAGGTTTCGGTTGCAGTGTTCCAGCCTTTAGTTGCTGGATGGTTTGCAGAAGAGTTTCTGCTCCGGCCACCATGAGATTATCGTGAAGATCGCCCGCGTTGTCCGTTTCTTTGATCGCAACTTTTTTCGACAATAAGATGTTTCCCGTGTCGATTTCGTGCTGTAGTAAAAATGTCGTTACGCCCGATTCTTTCTCTCCATTGATGATTGCATGATTTATCGGTGCTGCGCCCCGGTATTGTGGAAGGAGTGAGGCGTGGACATTGATTGTTCCAAATTTAGGCATATTCCAGACGATCTCGGGAAGCATGCGGAATGCTACCACAACCTGTAGGTCTGCCTGAAAACTTTTCAGTTCATCTAAAAATGCCTCATCACGGAGTTTCACTGGTTGAAGAACTGGGATATTATGTTGTGTAGCAAATATTTTCACAGCAGATTCATGTATTTTTTGTCCACGTCCTGCAGGTTTGTCCGGTACCGTAACCACAGCGACAACTTGTTCGCCAGACTGAATCAGTGCTTCAAGTGAAGCTACAGCAAAATCGGGAGTACCCATGAAAATAATACGCATAATACTTGTAATTTTTATAAAACCCTTTAAACCAGTACAGGGGCCTCCTCGTTGAATAGCCCACTGAAAAACGCCTAATTATTTGTCATTTCAGTTTTGTAAATAACAAATTTTTATAACTTTGCGAAGTTACATAAATATATTGAAAGCTTGAATTTTCCTTATTTTTTAGCAAATCGGATCGCATTTTCTGGAAAAAGAACGTTCTCAAAATTGATCGTTCGGGTGACTATTGGTGCAATTGCTCTTGCTATTGCAGCGATTATCATATCTATTGCGGTATTGCGCGGATTTAAGGGAGAGATTATCAGTAAGCAACGGAGTTTTTTTGCCGATGTATTGGTTTTACGTTACGACCTGAATAAGTCTTACGAAAATTCACCCATAACACTTACACCGGAGGTTCGTAATTCCATATTGGCGATTCCCCAAGTCAACTCAATCAGTTCCTTTGCGACTAAAGCCGGCATCATTAATGTCAACGATGAAGTTGAAGGAGTGGTTCTCAAAGGTATCGATTCCTTGTATAATCAGCAGCCCTTTCAGCGTATGCTGGTGGAAGGGAGCATGATAGACTTTAAATCGGATAATGCGGATAATCAGATTTTGGTGTCCAAGTATCTCGCAGATCGACTGCTCCTAAAAGTCGGTGACGATTTTATTATGTATTTCGTGCAGGATCCTATACGTAAACGTAAATTTGTCATTAAGGGCATTTTTAATACAGGCTCCGAAGAATTAGATAAGGTCTATGTGATCGGGTCTCTCAATGTCATTCGTAAACTGAGCAATCTCGATGATCATGAAGTAGGGGGCTATGAGATTCGGATTAAAGATTTTAGTCAGCTCGAACAGACAACGAACAAGGTTGAAGATCTGTTGCCTATCGATATGCAGGCAATCAATATCAAGGATCAGGTCCCTGATATTTTTCAGTGGCTGGAATTGCTTGACATGAACACCAAAATCATTTTCATACTGATGACGGTCGTTGCTATTATCAATATGATCTCCGCCTTGCTGATCACCATTCTTGAGCGGACTTCAATGATCGGTATCTTAAAGGCATTGGGGTATCACAATGCCGGAATTCGCCGGGTCTTCATGTACAGTGCCTTGTACCTCATCGGTCTGGGATTATTAATCGGTAATCTTATTGGCTTAGGTTTTTACTTTTTTCAGGATTTTACCCATTTCTTTAAATTGGATGAGAAGACCTACTATATCTCCTATGTGGCCGTTCAACTTCAATGGTCTGATGTGATTTTGGTCAATTTGGCTGTCGTGTTTATCGGAATGATCTCATTATTTATTCCGTCAATGCTAATTACCAAGATTAGTCCGATCAAAGCCATTTCTTTTAAGTAACACTACTTTTAGGCTTCGCTTTCTTGAAAAAATCGTATTTTTAGTGCTGTTAACTATTTTTCGAGCTGTATAGAAAAATAAGTATATACATATTACGGCTAGTATACAAGCACTTATGAATAAAACTTTTGAGCATATTTCCCACGCTTTCGAAGCGCCTTTACAAAATCCTGTACTTATATTTTCGCTGGTACTTTTTATTATCCTGTTATCACCGATCGTACTGCGACCGATTAAGGTTCCGGGTATTATTGGATTGATTATATCTGGTGTTATTATTGGACCACATGGACTCAACTGGTTGGAAAAAAACTCGGCTATCACACTGTTTTCAACAATAGGCCTGCTCTATATCATGTTTATTGCCGGTTTGGAGTTGGATATGAATGAGTTTAAAAAGACCAAGAATAAGAGTTTACTTTTTGGCTTTTTAACATTTATTGTTCCGATCAGTATTGGCTATCCTGTTTGTCATTTTTTACTGGGCTACGGTGTTTTACCGAGTTTGTTGATATCAAGCATGTTTGCTACCCATACGCTGGTTTCTTATCCCATCGTAAATAGCTATGGTATTTCTAAAATGGAGGCTGTTGCGATCACGATAGGTGGAACAATCCTGACGGATACGGCCGTGCTGATTATTCTTGCGGTGATTACCGGCGTTTCCCAGGGAAATATTGGCAATGAATTTTGGATTACCCTGACGATTTCCTTTGCTATTTTCCTGTTTATCATGTTTGGTGTTATTCCAAGGATTGCAAAATGGTTTTTTGAACGCTTGGGGAGTGAGAAGACATCCAATTATATCTTCGTGCTCTCTGTCGTGTTTTTTGCTGCATTTTTAGCGGAAATTGCCGGCCTTGAGCCTATTATTGGGGCTTTCGTTGCCGGTCTGGCTCTCAACAAACTGATACCACACTCTTCCGCTTTGATGAACCGAATTGAGTTTATCGGCAATGCGATTTTTATTCCTTTCTTCTTGATATCTGTGGGGATGATTGTCGATGTCAGCGTGATTTTGAAGGGGCCGCAGGCACTTATTATTGCAGGAACACTGACTGTTGTGGCTATCGTCGGTAAATATGTGGCCGCATGGTTGACGCAGCTCGTTTTTAAATATAGCCGTGGTCAGCGCAATCTGATATTTGGTTTAAGTAGTGCTCATGCTGCTGCAACACTAGCTGTAATCATGGTTGGACATAAGAACGGTATTATCGATGAGAATGTGCTTAATGGTACGATTCTGTTGATTTTGGTTACCTGTATTGTCGCTACAGTGGTTACAGGGAATGCCTCGCGTAAAGTGGTTATGGATGGTGAACAGGACGAAGAACATACAGATGTGGTGAAGGAAAAAGATGAAAACATCTTGATATCTATCGCTAACATGGATAATATGGAGCCTATTTTGGATTTTTCAACCTATATTAAAAGTAAGAAATGTTCCTATCCAGTCAATATCGTGTCCGTTGTGAAGGATAATGAGCAGGCTCAATTAAACATGTCCAAAGCACGGAAGAACCTGGATAACATGGTCAGATATGCTTCGGGTAGTGAAACCAATGTTAATATCAGTGCTACAATAGATTTAAACATTGCTAGCGGGGTTGCACGGTCGGCAAAAGAAGTTTCTGCCAATTGTATTGTTTTGGGCTGGCCGAGTGCGGCCAATTTTATGGATAAGTTTGTTGGAGAAAAAACGGAAAGTATCTTAAACAGAACCTCGGCTAATGTGATGTTATGTCATTTTAAAAAACCTTTTATTTCTAATAAATCCATTGTCGTTTTTGCACCACCCATGTGCGAGGCAGAATTTGGGTTCGAGTATTGGCTGGAGAAGGTTGTTAAACTGGCGCAGGAGCTATCTGTTTCAGTAACATTTGTTGTCGATGAACGCTCTGCTGCTGCCATTAAAGAACATCTTGTTGAGCTGAAAAATTCTGTTCCTGTTACCTTTGAACATTACGATGCCTGGGACAATTTGCAGGGCCTTAAAGCGTTTAAGGAAGAAGATGCGATGTTTATTTTTGTTTCGGCCAGAAATGGAGAAGTTTCCTATCGTGATTCTCTGGATGGGGTAGCAAAGAAATTAGATCGTATTTATGCAAACGAAAATCTTGTTTTAGTGTTTCCTAGTAGAGTGGAAAATGCACACATCGACGAGTATGAAGATGTCGAAGCAGCTCCAATCTTTAGAAAAATTAGCAAAGAGATCGGAAATATGTTTAATAAGGGATAGTAATTGTCCGTTAAAATTGAAGGTTATGTCAAATAAGATTACAATGTCAAGTGAAGGAACTTTACAGGTTCCAGATTTTCCAACAATTCCTTTTATTATCGGCGACGGTATTGGTCCTGATCTTTGGCATGCGGCAGTGCGTGTTTTTGATCAAGCGGTGGAGAAAGCGTATGATGGAAAACGGAAAATAACATGGAAGGAGGTGCTGGCAGGTGAAAAAGCTTTTAACGAAACAGGCGAATGGCTACCAAAAGATACCCTAAATGTACTAAAAGAATACCTCGTTGGAATTAAAGGGCCACTAACCACGCCAGTAGGTGGCGGAATCCGTTCTTTGAATGTTGCTTTGCGTAAGGATTTGGATCTCTATGTATGTCAAAGGCCGACAAAATGGTTTGTGGGCGTACCTTCGCCAGTCAAACATCCGGAATATGTGGATATGGTGATTTTTCGTGAAAATACGGAGGATATTTATGCTGGAATAGAGTTTCAGGCGGGAACAGCTGAAGCCAACAGGTTCCAGGATTTCTTGCATGACGAGCTTAATATTGATTATAATTTCTCGGCCACGACAGGAGTTGGTGTCAAGCTGGTTTCTGAGGAAGGGTCGAAAAGACTGGTCCGTGCGGCAATAGAGCATGCTATTCATCACAATTTACCTTCAGTGACGATTGTTCACAAAGGAAATATCATGAAATTTACGGAGGGTGCTTTTAAGATTTGGGGGTATGAGGTTGCTGAAACGGAATTTGCCGACAAAACGTATACCTGGGGACAATGGGAGCGAACGAAAGCAGAAAAAGGTGCGGAGGTTGCTAATCAGGAACAAAAAGCCGCCTTGGATTCAGGTAAAATTTTGATTAAAGATATTATTGCCGACAATTTTTTACAGCAGATCTTACTTAATCCACGGGATTTTTCTGTTGTGGCAACTTTAAATCTGAACGGTGATTATATTTCTGATGCGCTGGCCGCAATGGTTGGCGGTATAGGGATCGCACCGGGAGCTAATATCAATTTTAAAACAGGGCATGCTGTTTTTGAAGCTACTCACGGTACAGCACCTCGTTTTGCAAATACCAATACCATGAATCCTTCGTCGGTTATTTTAAGCGGTGTTATGCTACTCGAATACCTTGGATGGACAGAAGCTGCGGCGGCAATTGTTAAAGCCTTGGGCGAAACCATAATTGCCAAGACCGTGACGGTAGATTTTTACAATTTGATGGATGACGCTACATTAGTCAAAACAAGTGAATTTGCCGATCGAATTATCGAAAAAATATAAGAATTTTATTTTCTGAGATATTAAGCAGAAATTTGAATAAAATTTCTGCTTTTTTATGGATTACAATCAGCTTCCTCCTTTTATAAGGGAATCGAATATTTTTACGGAAAACGAGAAAATTAAGTTGGCTCAGATCGAACGTTTACCTACTCCACATGAGGTAGATGATATAACTAGTCTCCCTGAAATTTACGAATTGCTAAATGCCTTTATTGGCGATCAATCCGCCCGTAATACCCATCTTCAACTTAAAGCTAAGGAGTATTTGCAAGATAATCAGATAGATATGGCATGGAAAGTGCTGCTTATTTGATGTTTTTTGCATTGAACTAGGTGTTTGTTGTGCGATCTTTTTATTGAAATCATTTAGAATTTTATAAATTTTCAATAAAAAAACAGATTAGTTGAAAAATATATAATTTTATTTTACCTTTGGTTTTTAAACAACGGATTGCTTAGCTAGGGTTAAAGAATAGCAATCAAACAAACTATAACATCAATGAAACATAATTTTGGAGCAGGTCCATGTATTCTGCCAAAGGAAGTATTTCAACAAGCCTCAGAAGCTGTAATTGATTTTAACAACACCGGTTTATCAATTTTAGAGATCTCTCACCGTTCCAAAGAGTTTGAAGCAGTGATAGATGAGGCCACACAATTAGTACGCGAGTTATTGTCAGTACCTCAGGGATATTCGATTCTTTTCCTTCAAGGAGGGGCTAGTTTGCAATTTGCAATGGCGCCGTTGAATCTTTTACCTGAAGGAGGTAAGGCTGCTTATTTGGATACTGGTGTCTGGGCTACAAAAGCGTTAAAAGAAGCTAAAAAATTCGGTACAGTAGATGTTGTAGCTTCGTCGATTGATAAAAATTATTCCTACATCCCTAAGGGATATACCATCCCAACAGATGCTGCATATTTTCATTATACAGCTAACAATACCATTTACGGTACTGAGGTTTTTGATAAACCTGAAACGGCGTTGCCAGTGGTTGTTGATATGTCTTCTGATATTTTCTCACGTGAGATCAATGTTGCTGACTATGATTTGATCTATGCTGGTGCTCAAAAAAATATGGGCCCTGCAGGTGTTACACTCGTGATTGTTAAAGATGACATCTTAGGTAAATCAGGACGTATTCTTCCGTCGATGTTGGATTATCAATTGCATATCAATGGTGGTTCTATGTACAATACTCCACCGGTATATTCGATCTTTGTTTCGATGTTAAACCTTCGTTGGTTAAAAGCAAAGGGCGGTGTTTCTGTATTGGAGCAAGAGAATATTATCAAAGCACGTGCTTTATACGATGAAATCGACCGTAACCCATTGTTCAAAGGTACTGCAGCTGTTGAAGATCGTTCACGCATGAATGTTACTTTTGTAATGGATACACCAGAGTTGGAAGCTGAATTTTTGGCTTTGGCAAAAGAGCGTAATTTGATCGGAATCAAAGGTCACCGTTCTGTAGGTGGATTTAGAGCTTCGATATACAATGCTTTACCATTAAGCAGCGTAAATGCGTTGATTGATGCAATGAAAGAATTTGAGGACACGCATACCGCCTAAGGGACTGTGCATGTTGCTGAAATTTAGCAGTTGACAAACAGATAATTAGTTAGATTAAGAATTATAGAGGTCGTATCGTATTCACCTGGTTGGATCTTCCGATGAGTTGAACGGCACTGATACCTTTAAAAACGAATTATAAAGATGAAAATATTAGCGAATGACGGTATCGATCCACTAGGAAAGAAAATGTTGGAAGATGCAGGTCATAGTGTAGATACAACTCATATTCCGCAAGAAGAGCTTCCAGAAAAGCTCCTTGCTTATGATGCAATCACGGTACGTAGTGCAACTAAAGTACGTCAGGCCCTAATTGATGGCTGCCCTAACTTGAAAGTTATCGGGCGTGGTGGAGTAGGCATGGATAATATTGATGTAGACTATGCCCGTTCAAAAGGGATTGCTGTTGTCAATACCCCTGCAGCATCTTCTTTATCAGTTGCTGAGCTGGTTTTTGCTCACCTATTGAATGGTGTACGTTTCTTATACGATTCTAATAGAAAAATGCCTGTTGAGGGCAATACAAAATTTGGCGCCCTTAAAAAAGCTTATGGAGCTGGTACTGAGCTTCGTGGTAAGACGATCGGTATCGTTGGATTTGGTCGTATCGGTCGCGAAGTTGCCAAAATCGCCATTGGTCTGGGGATGGATGTGGTTTACACGGATTTGTTCGAAGGACCAAAAACATTGACCATAACACTTTCAGGTGGTATCCAAGTTGAGGTACCTATTCAACAAGTGGAGATGGACAACTTATTTAAAGTTTCAGATTTTATCTCTTTACACGTTCCATTTTTGGATAAACCAGCTATCGGAGCTGCAGAGTTCCCATTATTGAAAGATGGTGTTGGCTTAGTTAATGCCTCGAGAGGCGGCGTTATTGATGAATTGGAATTAGTGAAAGCATTGGATTCGGGTAAAGTTGCATTCGCCGGTTTAGATGTATTCGATAATGAACCTACTCCACGCGAAGAGATCTTAAAACATCCAAAAATTTCGTTGACGCCACATATTGGGGCGGCAACCAATGAAGCTCAAGAAAGAATCGGCGAAGAATTGGCCGGTCTACTGATCGAAAACTTGAAGAAGTAATTCTTCCGCATAACATATAAGATATGCGGCACAAAACTTTCATGATTTTGTGCCGCATTTTTTTTAATATAAATTCATGAATTGCCTATATTGGCACACAGAAATTTAATAATTGTAACTTCAGTATGAAAGTTTTAAAATTTGGTGGTACTTCCGTGGGAAGTGCAGCACGTATCAAAGGGTTGTTGGATATTGTAAACCCTGCTGAACGTCAGATCGTCGTGTTGTCCGCAGTTGCTGGAACGACAAATGCTTTGGTTGAAATAGGTCAAGCTTACACAGCAGGTAAGAAGGACGAAGCTAAAGATTTGGTCAAGAAGCATAAGGATAAGTACGAAGACCTTATTAAAGAACTTTTCAGCACTGAACAAGGTTATAAAAATGGTAAAGAATTGATCGATTACCATTTTAATCTGATTTCTACCTTAGCCAATGAATTATTTACACCTATTGAAGAAAAAGTTATTCTGGCGCAAGGTGAATTGATGTCTACTGCTTTATGGCATTTCTATTTGAACGAAATCGGTATAAAATCCGTGTTGTTACCAGCCCTGGATTTTATGAAAATTGATGAGGATAATGAGCCTATGGTGGAATACATTGGCGAAAAACTAAGTCATATTTTGGCACAGAGCCCAGAAAATACGTTATTTATCACACAAGGTTTTATTTGCCGAAATTCATTTGGTGAAATCGATAATTTGCGCCGTGGTGGTTCAGATTATACGGCTTCATTGATCGGTGCAGCAATCCGTGCGGAGGAAGTTCAGATCTGGACGGACATCGATGGGATGCACAATAATGATCCTCGTGTTGTCAAAGGAACAACACCGATTGCACATCTAAGCTTTGATGAAGCTGCGGAGCTGGCTTATTTTGGTGCTAAAATTTTACATCCACAATCGGTATTCCCAGCGCAAAAATATAACGTTCCAGTTCGGTTGTTGAATACGATGGAGCCCAATGCAAAAGGGACTTTGATCAGTAAGGACGGTGCTCAGAAAGGTTGTATTCGCGCCATTGCCGCGAAAGACGGTATCACGGCAATCCACATCCATTCATCGCGTATGCTACTTGCCTATGGTTTCCTACGTCGTGTTTTTGAAATATTCGAACGTTATAAAACACCAATCGATATGATCACAACTTCGGAAGTGGCGGTATCGTTGACCATTGATGATACAACCAATTTGGCTGATATTATCAAAGAAGTGGAGGATTTTGGTTCTGTAACAGTAGATGGTGATCAGACCATTGTATGCGTTGTAGGCGATTTCGGTTTGAATAGCCATGGTTATGCTGCTCGCGTACTTGACGCTGTAAAACACCTTCCAGTTCGTATGATTTCTTACGGTGGTTCAGACTTTAACGTGTCGATTCTATTGAATTCAGATCATAAAACAGAAGCATTACGTTCATTGCACAATCGTTTATTTTAAGAAGTAGGTTTTTATATGATAAATACAGGTATCGCGGCGAAGTTTGCAGAGAAAGAAACGCCGTTTTATTATTATGATCTGAATGTGTTAAACAAGACCCTGGAGGCTGCGCATGCTGCGTCCCACAAACGGGGATTTCATGTTCACTATGCATTAAAGGCCAATTTTAATGACGAGTTATTGAAGGCGATTCAAGAGATCGGCTTTGGTGCGGATTGTGTGAGTGGCAATGAGGTAAAGAAAGCCATTGAATGTGGCTTTGATTCCAAGAAAGTCACTTTTGCGGGAGTTGGTAAATCTGATAAGGAAATCAATTATGCGCTCGATCAAAATATTTTTGCTTTTAATGTGGAATCCATTCAGGAGCTTGAGGTCATCAATGAGCTTGCCTCAAAGAAAGGTGTAAAAGCAAATGTGGCTTTACGGATCAACCCAAATGTGGATGCACACACCCATCATTATATTACAACAGGGCTTGATGAAAACAAATTTGGTGTGCCCAATGCCGATTTGGAAAAATGTGCAGCCGTGCTTAAAAAATGTGAATCTATTGAATTGGTTGGTCTTCATTTTCACGTAGGTTCACAGATTACGGATATGACCGTATTCAAAAGCCTGTGCGTGAAGGTCAATGAATGGAAAAACTGGTTTGAGGAACGCGGTACACAAATCCGTGTATTGAATGTCGGTGGCGGATTGGGGATTGATTATAAAAATCCTGATGGAAATACAATTCCTGATTTTGAAGCTTATTTTGATATTTTCGACCGCTTCCTGGAGCGTACAGCACAGCAAGAAGTGCACTTTGAATTGGGGCGGGCTTTGGTCGCACAATGCGGAAGCCTTGTAAGCCGCGTGTTGTATGTCAAAAATGGTGTCAAGAAAAATTTCTTGGTATTGGATGCTGGAATGACTGAATTAATGCGCCCGGCCTTGTATCAGGCCTATCATAAAATTGAAAATATCAGCGCGACAGACAGCGCCGAATCCATTAACTACGATGTGGTTGGGCCAATCTGTGAATCGTCCGACTGCTTTGGTAAGGAAGTACCACTTCCGGTTTCAAAACGTGGCGACTTAATTGCCATTCGTTCTGCAGGTGCTTATGGCGAAGTGATGGCCTCGCGTTATAATCTACGTGAGGAAATACGCTTTGTATATAGCAATCAGCTATAAGCTCCCGTTTTTAAAATATTTATTTAAAAGCCAGTCTGTTCTTCAGACTGGCTTTTTGGTTTTAAGAGTTTTGTCCTATGTGCAGAAACTTTTGTTTATCATTTTCTTGATCGTCTTTCGTATACTTGTTTATGCTTATGGCGATTGAATTTCCGGTTACGATCGATTTGTTTGGGAAAACATTTCTCTTACATCCTTTTATGGAAGGATTGGGGATGTTTATTGGTATGCGTTATTATCAGTTGCTCAAATGGAAGGATCAGGAGAGTTTAGGGCATACCAATTCCCTTCTTATTGTTATTGCTGCCGGTCTAGGGGCTTTAATCGGCTCACATGTCATCGGTTCTCTCGAACGCCCGGCTGAATTGCTCAATGCGACACATAAATGGGCTTACATCTGGGTGAACAATACGATAATCGGTGGTTTGGCGGGAGGTTTGGTTGCCGTGGAAGGAATGAAAAAGATCATGGGTAAAAAAGAAAGTACCGGTGATCGGATGGTCTTTCCCTTGATTAGTGCAATTTCCATTGGTAGGGTAGGTTGTTTTTATACGGGGGTATTCGAGCAGACCTATGGTTTACCCACAACGTCTCCATTGGGGATGTATCTGGGGGATGCCTATAAACGGCATCCGGTAGCGCTGTATGAAATCGCATTTTTACTGCTCTTATTTGTAGGACTCCAACTTTTTAAACGGCGATACAATTATCGAAATGGTGTGTTGTTTCAGTTTTTTATGCTTAGTTATTTTAGTTTTCGTTTCCTGTTGGACTTTATTAAGCCACGGGCAATTATACTTTTGGGGCTAAGTACCATACAAATTACCTGCATCGTGGTGATAATTTATTATATTTATTTATTAAAAAATGAACGTTTAATCAAAAAATAGGAATTATGTATTTGCTTGAGGGGTCATTTGGATCGGAAAGTACCGCGATGTTGGGACTTTTTCTACTTACTATAGGTGCTATTGTGATCGGTATTGCACTTTTGGTTATTATTATCGGCTCGATTATTAAAGCTGGAAATAAGGAATCAAAATTCAATGTCAATCCCTGGCTTAAAGTATTGTTGGGCGGAATTGGAGCAATGTTGGCAGGGGGACTTGCCTGTGGACTTACCTTTATGAACTAGAGATCAGCTTTATGCCAGTTAGAAACTATACATACTACGATTACACCATCAGCCTATGTCCAACATGCCTTTCGCGTGTTGGTGCCAAGATTATTATCGAGGATGAACAGGTATTTATGACAAAAAACTGTCCTGATCATGGCTTTTTTAAAACACTGATTGCAACTGATGTTGACTATTATAAGAATATTCGGAATTATAATAAAGCCTCAGAAACACCTTTGAAATTTGATAATGAAGTACATTATGGCTGTCCCTATGATTGTGGCTTATGCGTCGATCATGAACAGCACAGTTGCCTTTCTATCATCGAAGTGACCGACCGCTGTAATTTGACCTGTCCAACCTGCTATGCCATGTCATCGCCCCATTATGGACGACATCGCTCGCTGGAAGAAATTGAGCGGATGTTTGACAAAATCGTCGAAAGTGAAGGTGAACCGGATGTGGTTCAGATCAGCGGTGGAGAGCCAACCATACATCCTGATTTTTTTAAGATTTTAGACATTGCGAAGACAAAGCCTATTAAGCATCTCATGCTCAATACGAATGGGATCAGAATTGCAAATGATCCTGGTTTTGCTGAGCAACTCGCGACTTATGCGCCTGAATTTGAAATCTATCTCCAGTTCGATTCCTTTCGCCCATCGGTGCTTGAAAAATTCCGGGGCAAAGATCTTACGGATATCCGAAAAAAGGCCATAGACAAATTAAATGCACTCAATCTAAGTACAACCTTGGTCGTCGTCCTGGAAAAAGGAACCAACGATGATGAAATAGGTGAAATATTGGATTACGCCTTACAACAGCGATGTGTACGGGGGGTAACCTTTCAACCGGTGGAAATTGCCGGTCGAAATGCGGCCGATGCACAGCAACATAAAATGACATTAACGGAGGTACGTCAGGAAATCCTGAATCAATATCCACTATTGGACCCACATGATATTATTCCTGTTCCTTGTAATCCTGATGCTTTGGCGATGGGCTATATACTGAAAATAGGAGCGGAGCGTATACCTTTGACCCGACATATTGATCCTGCTATTTTGTTAAATAGCCAATCGCGCAACACCATTGTATATGAACAGGACAAAGGTGTTCAGATGCAATTGCTGGATATATTTAGCACGGGAATTTCTGTGGATAAGGTAAAGCCAAAAGTAAACCAGTTGCTTTGCTGTTTACCCGAGGTCTGCGCACCTGATCTTGATTACGACAATCTTTTCCGAATTATCATTATGAATTTTATGGATGCCTATGATTTTGACGTTCGCGCAGTCAAAAAATCATGTGTCCATATCGTCAACAAAGACTTGAAATTAATTCCTTTTGAGACGATGAATTTATTTTATCGTGATGATAAAGTAAAACGACTGGAAGAACTAAAACTATCGGATGCTATTCGATTTTAACGGGAGATAAGTTATTTTTGTCGAAGAAATACCTTTGGTCCTTTCTTTGCAAGATGTAGTGTTCATCGCATTTGGCTACACATTGTCAGGTAAGGAAATCAACAAAATTAGAAGTATGAAATTGGGCATTGTTAAGCGTTTTATTTTTGTCTTAAGTCTCTTGGCTTTTCAGTTGCATGTGTTTGCACAGGATTCAGTTCAGGTTAGAAGAAATCAGAGTAACGATCGAACCGCGGCACATGTTGGCTTCAATAAAAGGGCAGCTGTGGATTCCACACGTGTTGGCAATGACTCCTTGCGCAATGACCTGAAAAAGGTCAATTTGACTTTTCTTGGTAATATTCGAACAGGTTCAATGGCGGATTTCGTTGCGCAACTGAATGAGAAATCCAATACGTATACTGCGACCAATACAGGATCGGCCAAAGACAGCATTGCTGCAATTAAAAATAGTATTCACGAAGAAATTAGGCAGCTGAAGTCTATTAAGGGCAGTATCAGTAATTATTCAAACAGTCTTAATATTACCCAGGATCAGATCAGAAATTTGGTCAACCGTTATGATATTAGTACCAGTAATCATAGTCGAGCGTACCAATACCTTGATAATGCTCAGCTCAAGCTGTCGGCAAAAATGGATTCTCTAGAAGCCATCAACCGGACGATAGATGAACTTATCGCCAAGAACCAACGCCATTTGCTGCGTCTGGATGCTGTGCATGAAGTGAAAAATGTAAGTAAAAAGGTCGATTCTACATCGAGCAAAAGTTCGATCTGGAAAGCGAATACGGCGGCGATTTCAAAGGATGTAATTTTAAACAATATACGGAGTAATTATAGTAACAATACAGCGATAGACAAATATGTTAATCGGACCGATTGGGCGAGCCGTATCCTATTGATTGTATTGGGATTGGGCTATTGCTACTGGATTGTGCGGGTGTCCTATATCCTTCGACAGAATGATCCAGAACATAAACTTGCGATTGATGCTATCGTTGGGAAAACAATTATTTTTCTCTTGACACTGTTGCCTTTTGTAAACTTCTTTACACCAAGTTTCATTCTGCAGGCTTCCCAATTGGTCATTATGTTAATCTTCATGTTTTTGCTAAGGCATCGCATGAGCGGATTACAGCGTAAAATTGCCATTATCCTCATTGTATTTTACATCCTGGATGTATTTGTCAATATGATCGTAAGCGATGACCTCTTTTTAAGGATCGTTTGTATCGCCTTTAATCTGATCGCACTGGGACTTGTTAGCTACACAAAGCGACGAATCAAAAATGCGAACAGTCCGGGGTATATCAGCAATTTTATTTATGTTGTTTTCGCTATCCTCAATATCACGGCAATTACCTTGAATATGATTGGCCATGTTGAGCACTCGCGGAGCTTTAGTATTGCCTGTGCCGTTGGTTTAGTCCAATCCTTTACGTTGCAGTATTTTGCAGACATGATTAAGGCTGATGTGCGTAATCAGTTTAAAAAAGATCGACTGACTGCAGGATTCTGGATGCGTTTTAACGAACAGCGTACATTGGCTATCATCACCGAAATCCTTCGGATCGTCTGTGTGCTTTTGGCCATTATTGTATTGGCAAACAACTTACAGTTTATAGAAACACTATTGGCCGCGAGCGAAGTCTTTTTTGGCAAAGTGCGCAGCATTGGAAGCATATCTTTTACACTCGGCAACCTTGTTGTGGCTGTTTTACTGCTTCTCGTGGCTAACTGGTTTCAAAAAAATATCAGTTTGATTGTTCTCGGCGGTGAAGACGGTCAGCTTAGCCAGGTCTATAATCAGAAGATGACCCTATTTCCGCTATTTCGTTTAGCGATTATTCTGATTGGTTTTTTTATGGCAATCTCTGCCCTGGGAATGAGTTTGGATAAACTTACTGTTGTCATCGGAGCACTGAGTGTTGGTATTGGTCTGGGCATGCAGAATATCATCAATAATTTTGTGTCTGGTATTATTTTAGTTTTTGACAAGCCATTTCGGGTGGGTGACCAAATTGAGCTTGCCGACAAAAAAGGGAGGGTCAAAGAAATCGGTATACGTGCCAGTGTCCTAAAAACTGCAGATGGTGCCGACGTTATCATCCCAAATGGCGATTTACTCTCTGGAAGAGTCGTCAATTGGACTTTATCACAGGAGTACAGCAAAACAAGCTTTGTACTCCATATCGATCGACAGGCCGATCTGGACAAAGCGAAAGAATGGATTAAAGATGCGATGATGGCGAGCCCATATTACATCCAGGAAAGAGACAGCGGGATCAGCATACAGGATATCAGTGCGGAAATGATCTATCTAAGTGTTTACTGCTGGGTAAACGCGGCGGGCAATGCCTCGTCGCTTAAAAACGATGTGCTGCTTGTATTATACAAAAAGTTTGAAGCGGAGGGGTTGAAATTTTATAGTGTCATTCCACCCAAAAATTAATTTATCAATTGACTTTTTCTGACGAGTGTGCATCATGGATTATGGGCAAGGCTTATTATTTAGTCAAATGAGTTCGGAAATATAAGGGGCTGAATCCCTTGGCCCGTTTGTAGAAATGGGAAAGATGGCTCTCGTCGGTAAATCCGAGTTCTGCAGCAATTTGTTTCAAGGTATAATCTTTGGATTTAAGTCTGTTTTCGATGAGTTCGATCCTGTAGCTGTTGATATAGGCTCTTAAACTGGTGCCGAAGTTCTTCTTAAAATAGATTCCAAAATAGGATGGAGCAATATTAAATTTCTGAGCCAGCAGGTTGACCTGAAGTTTTTCGGGCGAAAAAATATAGCGATGAATATAAGCCGAAATCGATCGGTCAACATATAGTTCATGCTGCTGGGGTAAGCGTTGTGTTTCTGATATTTCTTTGTAGAGCCCAAAGATCGCAACGAGTTGGTCAAATAGCCAATCAGAACGCTCGTTGACAGTGGTATTACTATACAGTCGGACAGCTTCCAGGATATGTGAATAAATTAGGCGATGGTGTTCGTCCATATACAGTTTGCGTTCCTTTATTCCTTTATCGTTCATTAGCTCCATAATCCAGGCATAGCGCTTTAGATTACGTTTATTCTGCAGGAAGTAGGTGTCTGTAAATAAAATAAACAAAAAATGGGTCTTTTCTTCAATGTTAAAATAATGCTTGTCTGCGGGACTAATTAAGAACACATCGCCAGGTTCATAATTCAGTTTAAATTTGTTGATCACATGGGTTCCTTTGCCCGAACGAATATAAACAAGCTCATAATAATTTTGCTCGTGGGGGGGCAAATGAAAACTATCCTCAATAAATTCACTGATCCGTAAAGGTTCAAACTGTTTTTTGCGCATTGCTCTCCTGATATATATCTTTAAATGTACATAAAAATAATGTATTTGTACATGTTATTGCCTGCTCTACTATCGCACCTTTGTGTCGTATAAAATGATAAGAAAACATGATTAATTTTATAATGATTGCATTTTGCATCGCAGCGGGGATGTTATTAAGGCGAACAAATTTAATTCATTCCGAAGCACATAAAGGGATCAATACCTGGATTCTTTATTTTGCGCTGCCGGCGGTGTCTTTCAAATATATTCCGAAGATCGTATGGTCATCACAATTACTGTTTCCCGTGTTTTCGGCAATCCTCGTTTGGGCAGGTAGCTGGTTATTTATGGAAGTGTACTGTCGGCGCAAAAATTATAAACAGCGTTCCCGCAGTAGCTTAGAATTGGCAGCAGGTTATAGCAATACGTCCTTTATAGGCTTTCCATTGATCATCGCCTATTTTGGTGAAGCCCAATTGCCGATTGCAATTATTTGCGACCAAACTACATTTATTCTACTTTCTACAGCCGGAATCATCAATGCACTAAAAGCGAATGTCCAGGATGGCGAAACGATCGATGTCAAATTTATGCTTCGAAAGTTAGTCAGCTTTCCACCTCTAATCGGTTGTATAACTGCTTTAATGCTGTCTCAATTTGTTGACCTTTCAGTTGCCGAGCCTTTTTTCGATAAGTTGGTGGCCACCGTTGGGCCATTGGCCTTGTTTTCTATTGGTTTGCAGTTGAAGTTTGATGGTTGGCGACAACAGATTTCGCAGATCAGTACAGCGATGAGTTATAAATTGATTCTAGCGCCAGCATTGGTATTACTATTTGCATTACTACTTGGTGTGAAGGGAGCTGTTGCGCGGATCAGTATATTCGAAGCAGCTATGCCAACCTTGGTCACTTCGGGGATCATTGCCGAGCAATACCATCTGAATACCAAGCTGGTCAATCTGGTTATCGGTTTTAGTATTGTTGTGGGGCTGCTAACAACTGCATTTTGGGATTTTGTTATTCGACTTTTTTTCTCCTAACCTACGGTTGCATTGATTGATTGATTGATTGATTGATTGATTGATTGATTGATTGATTGATTGATTGATTGATTGATTGATTGATTGATTGATTGATTGATTGATTGATTTCGAAAACAGCGTAGGCCTGATTTGGCTGCGATTTGTCATATCCGAAGTATTGTGTAGGAGTGGGGATGTATTCACTTCGTAACATTTTGATAGTGAATCATCTCATGCGAACAACTTTTTTGCTGTTCAACTGTTATTAGGCTATAACCATCTATAAAAAGGAGGTATATTATGAACCTGATACACAAAATTGAACATTGGGGCGATGCTCATCACCCACAATGGATTGATTACCTAAGAATTGCTTTAGGGGTCGTTATTTTTGCCAAAGGTGTAAGTTTCGTAAATGATAGGGATGTTGTTCAACATATGATTGAACAAAGTAGTTTCCACTTATCATCATGGGGTGCTGTTCACTATGTGGTTTTTACCCATTTGGTGGGAGGGTTGTTCCTAATTTTAGGTTTTCAAACCCGTTTGGCCTCACTACTGCTATTTCCGGTACTGGTAGGGGCTGTATTTTTTGTTAATATCACCCACGGCTTTAGTTATTTGAATTCCGAATTGTGGCTTTCTATAGTCGTATTCTTTTTGCTGATCTTTTTTATGGTCATGGGTTCTGGAAAATACTCCCTAGACCAAATGATGAACAAACCAGGATACAAAAGGGATATCTAAAAAAAAGCTCCTTCATACATGAAGGAGCTTTTCTTTTTTATTTGCCTTGCGCGTCAATCCATCGACGTGCATTAACGAATGCTTCAATCCAAGGAGAAACTTCGTCCTGACGACCTTTTGGATAATTTGCCCAATGCCATTGGAACACCGAGCGCTCAATATGTGGCATAGTAGCCAAGTGGCGTCCAGTCTTATCGCAAACCATTGCTGTATTATAGTCCGAACCATTTGGGTTATGTGGATATTGCTCATACGCATATTTTGCAACGATATTGTATTGCTCTTCAGCATATGGAAGGTTGAATTTTCCCTCCCCATGTGAGATCCAAACACCCAATGTACTTCCCGCTAGTGTCGATAACATGACGGAATTGTTGTCCTGAACTTTTACAGATACAAAGTTTGACTCGTGTTTTCCGGAAGTATTGTGTAGCATTTTTCCGTGGATTTCATGCTCAGGATTGATCATCTCAAGTTCCATAAATAGCTGACAGCCATTACAGATACCAACCGAAAGTGTATCCGGACGAGCAAAGAAATCGGTCAGGGCTTTTTTCGCTTTTTCATTGTAAAGGAAAGCTCCGGCCCAACCTTTTGCCGAACCCAATACATCTGAGTTCGAGAAACCACCTACAGCACCTATAAATTGGATGTCTTCCAATGTCTCACGACCCGCGATCAAATCGGTCATGTGAACATCTTTTACATCAAATCCTGCCAAGAACATGGCGTTAGCCATTTCGCGTTCGGAGTTGGAACCTTTCTCACGAAGGATCGCAGCTTTCGGACGTGGTTTAGTTCCGTCGATTACTGGTTTCTTACCATCAAATTGACTTGGGAAAGTAAAGGCTAGGGGTTGATTTTTATAATTATCGAAACGTTGTTGTGCTGTTCCATTTTTAGATTGCTTTGAATCCAAAAGGAATGATGTTGTAGACCATACATCACGGGTTGCTGCGACATCAAAGCTGAATACCGCTTCTTGATTTTTAATCGTTACCGTATTACCTTCGATCACCTGGCCAATTTTAACCGCGTCCACAGCAGCTTCCTTGACAATTGCTTCAAAAGCAGCGTCGTCTTTCGCTTGCAGGACAAGTGCAATATTCTCATTAAAGAAGGCTTTTACGCTATCAGATTCATTTAATGCTGAAAGGTCATAGTTGGCGCCTAGATTCACATCGGCAAAGGTCATTTCCAATAAGGTGGTAATTAAGCCCCCCGATCCGACGTCGTGACCAGCTTCGATCTGTCCTTCGTTAATTAATTGTTGTACGGTATTGAATGCTGTTTTGAAATAAGCAGCATCTTGAATGGTCGGTACTTCAGTACCTAATTTATTGATGATTTGTGCAAATGACGAACCGCCTAATTTGAACTGATCTTTTGATAAGTTGATGTAATAGATCGATCCGGCCTTTTTGTTCAGCACCGGTTCTACCACTTTTGTGATATCCGTACAATTTCCTGCGGCAGAAATGATCAATGTGCCTGGGGCAATGACGTTTTCGCCGTTTGGATATTTTTGCTTCATCGACAAAGAATCCTTTCCCGTCGGGATATTGATTCCCAATGCAATGGCAAAATCCGAGCAGGCTTTAACAGCTTGGTATAAGCGGGCATCTTCCCCCTCATTATTGGCCGCCCACATCCAGTTGGCCGATAGGGAGATTCCTGCGAGGCCATTTTTGATTGGCGCAAATACGATGTTGGAAAGCGATTCGGCAATAGCCGTTCTACTTGCCGCCGCTGGATCCACCAAGGCAGCAACAGGCGAGTGACCTATTGTTGTCGCAATACCTTCTTTACCTTTATAGTCAAGTGCCATAACACCGACGTTGTTCAACGCTAACTGCAATGGACCTGCACATTGTTGTTTGGCAACACGGCCACCAACACAACGGTCTACTTTATTGGTTAACCAATCTTTCGAAGCAACAGCTTCCAGTTGTAATACTTGGTTTAAGTAGTTTGGAATGTCGGCTGCATCATAAGCAAGATCAGCGTAATTGCGAACTACGGTTTTATCGCGCATGAAAGTTTTTGGGGATGAACCAAAGAAATCTTCAAGGGCGTAATCCATTGGTTTTTCACCTGTACTTTTCGATTCAAAAGTAAAGCGGTGGTCGCCAGTGACATCACCTACAGTGTACATTGGTGCACGTTCGCGATCTGCAACACGTTTTAACGTATCAATATCATCTTCAGCGATCACAAGTCCCATACGTTCTTGCGATTCATTACCGATAATTTCTTTCGCCGATAATGTAGGATCTCCCACAGGAAGCGCATCCAGATCAATTAAACCTCCGGTCTCTTCAACAAGTTCAGATAAACAGTTTAAGTGGCCACCTGCACCATGATCATGGATAGAGACAATTGGGTTATGATCGGACTCTACTAAGCCACGAACAGCATTCGCTGCACGTTTTTGCATTTCGGGATTGGAACGTTGAATCGCATTAAGCTCAATTCCAGAACCAAATGCTCCCGTATCTGCAGAAGATACAGCAGCTCCACCCATTCCGATGCGGTAATTTTCACCACCTAGGATAACGACTTTATCACCAGTTTTCGGCGTATGTTTTTTCGCTTGATCTAGTTTTCCATAGCCAACACCACCAGCCTGCATAATGACTTTGTCGTAGCCAAGTTTACGGCCATCCTCTTCATGCTCGAAGGTCAATACAGAACCTGTAATGAGGGGCTGACCAAACTTATTACCGAAGTCAGAAGCACCGTTGGAAGCTTTGATCAGGATGTCAACTGGGGTTTGGTATAACCATTGACGCTCTTGCATCGCATTTTCCCATGGGCGTGTTTTGTTGAGTTCCTTTGCTGGCTCAGTTACTGTTCCTGCCTGAAGGTCCAATTTATTTTGTTCCAATCGCGAATAAGCAGTCATATATACGGCTGTACCCGCCAATGGAATCGCTCCTTGGCCACCGGCCATACGGTCGCGGATTTCACCACCTGACCCAGTAGCAGCCCCCGAAAATGGCTCTACAGTAGTTGGAAAATTGTGTGTTTCTGCTTTTACTGATAAAACCGAATCAAATGCTTTCTCTTCGTAAAAATCAGGTTTGTCGGCAGATTTAGGTGCAAATTGTGTGACACGTGGACCTTTAACAAAGGCAACGTTATCTTTATAAGCAGAAACAATCTCGTTCGGATTGGTTTCAGAAGTCTTTTTGATTAATTTAAATAGGGAAGTGGGCTGCTCTTCGCCATCGATGATAAAGGTACCATTGAAAATCTTGTGTCTACAGTGTTCAGAATTTGCTTGTGAAAAAGCGAATACTTCTGAGTCTGTAAGCAGACGACCCAACTTGGTCGAAAGATTATTGAGGTAGTCTACTTCTTCTGGATTTAGCGCAAGGCCCTCAGATTTGTTGTAGGCCTCGATGTCTTCAATTTCCAATATCGGTTCAGGTGTGATGTTGACGGTATACATGTCCTGTGTCAACATACTGAACTTTTGTGAAATCATTGGATCGAAGTCATTGAAATCCGCTGGTACCGGTTGAAATTCTTCTATACGAACAATTCCTGCAATGCCCATATTTTGTGTGATTTCTACGGCATTGGTACTCCAGGGAGTAACCATCGCAGCGCGGGGGCCTACAAAGTAATGGTTAAGGTTTTGGTCGTCTAGTTTTTTGGCGTTGCCGAATAGCCAGTTGAGTTTAGTAATGTCTTCTTGTGATAAAGAGTTTACGCTTTGAACACCATATACAGTGTTCGATGGGTTCTCAAAGAAATGAATCATTATAAATGTTTGTTTTGAACGTTCTTCAAATTAAAGCACAAAGTTACATATTTATTTTGATGGAAATGCTTGAATTTTCATTAAAAAATAGGTTCAGGTTGCGTTTATTGGAAAAGGCCAAAATTGCTGTTTTGTGTAAATAAGTGTAAAGTTGTGTTAATTCATGTAAATAAAAGTTATAATTAATAATTGCATTCGTTTCGCTCGGGGAAAGCCCCTACATTCGCAGCATTCATCACCTATGAATAAATATGATTATCCTTGGGAAGGGATTTATGAACTCCTTCATACGATCTCTTCCTTCGGTATAAATCTAAGGTCCAAATAGCTAACTTGGTTCTATCGTATCAACTTTCCAAAAAAAAGATAAAATCGCTTGCTGCCTAGCTTAATGAAGTCTTTTGAGGAGCCTACTTACTGCATTAAATTCAGGCCAACTGTTGATGAAGGGTAAATTGACGTTGGATATAAACTCAAATTTATCTAAGTTTGTGCATCAAATCAAATTCGAGATGAATATTTCATATAATTGGTTAAAACAACACGTTAATATAGATTCGACACCGGAGGAACTATCGCTTATCTTGACAAATACAGGATTGGAAGTAGAAGCTTTGGACGTCGTGCAGAGTATCCCAGGTGGATTGGATGGTTTGGTTGTTGGTGAAGTGAAAACTTGTGAACAGCATCCTAATGCCGATAAATTGAGAGTAACTACCGTTGATGTCGGTGGACCGGAGTTATTGCACATTGTATGTGGCGCACCGAACTGTCGTACAGGATTGAAAGTCATTGTTGCTACAGTAGGCACGACATGCCATCCGCTTACAGGAGAGCCTTTTAAAATTACCAAATCTAAAATTCGTGGTGAAGTTTCCGAAGGTATGTTATGTGGAGAAGATGAAATCGGTTTAGGTACATCCCATGCCGGTATTGTTGAATTACCAGCTGATGTTGCCGTGGGGACCTTAGTGAAAGATCATTTCAATATCCAGGATGATTACCGTTATGAAATTGGTTTAACGCCAAATCGTGCAGATGCAGCTTCGCATTTAGGCGTTGCAAGAGATATTGCTGCACATTTCCGTACACAAGTGTTAAAAGCAGACGTTTCTGCATTCGAGGCAGCTGAGGCTGAGGGAACGACAGTGGTCGTTGCAGACGCACAGGCTTGCCCACGTTATAGTGGTATCAATATTAGCGGTGTTCAGGTTGGAGAATCTCCTGATTGGTTAAAAGAGAAATTAAATGTTATCGGTGTTCGCCCGATCAATAATATTGTCGACGTCACAAATTATATATTACACGATTTAGGTCAGCCATTGCATGCATTTGATGCTGATAAAATTGCGGGAAATAAAGTCCTTGTTCGCCTTGCGACTGAGGGCGAGAAATTTGTTACCCTAGATGGTGTGGAGCGTACCTTGTCTGCAGAGGACTTGGTGATTGCCGATGCCGAAAAACCGATGTGCATTGCCGGGGTTTTTGGTGGAGCATATTCGGGGGTATCTGGCGAAACGACCAACGTATTTTTGGAGTCGGCTTATTTCAATGCTGTTTCTGTACGGAAGACTTCCAAAAGACATGGTTTAAAAACAGATGCTTCTTTCCGTTTCGAACGTGGTACTGATCCTAATATTACGGTTGAAGCATTGAAGCGCGCAGCTTTATTGATTCAAGAAATTGCAGGTGGAACGATTTCATCTACCCTAAAGGATGAGTATCCTGTCGTGATTAAACCGTTTTCATTTCACGTGAGCTATGCAAATGTGGTTCGTTTGATTGGTCAGGCGATTCCAAATGAGGAAATTAAATCAATCATCGTTGCATTAGGTATTGAAATAGCCGCAGAAAGTGAAGCGGGTCTTGATGTGTTGGTGCCTGCATATCGTGTCGATGTCACACGTGAAGTGGATATTGTAGAAGAAGTGTTGCGTATTTACGGTTATAACAACATTGAGTTGAAATCACAAATTAAAGCATCTTTAAATACGGCTGAAAAACCAGATAAAGAAGTTGTCTTAAATCAATTGGCCGATCTGTTGATCGCTAATGGATTTCGTGAAATTTTATCCAATTCATTGACAAAGCTGGATTATGCCGATGATAGTGAAACAGCGGTTAAATTGCTTAATCCCCTGAGTTCAGATTTGGATACCATGCGTCAAAATATGTTGTTTTCTGCTTTGAGTGCGATCGAATATAACCAAAAGCGAAGAAATTTTGATGTGAAATTCTTTGAATACGGTAAAACTTATGCGCTTGATGGCGAAGGTTATAAAGAAACGCAGCACTTTGCTTTCGTTATGGCGGGTAAGGGTGAAGCCGAGCAGTGGAACAACAACAAAGGAAGCGTTAATTTCTATAACCTAAAAGCAGCAGTAGATACTATTGTTAAAAGGCTGAAAATTGAAGGAATTCAGATACAAGATGCTACAAGTTCACATTTTGCCTATGGTTTGAACTATATGAAAGGGCAGAAATGTTTGGTTTCATTTGGTGCAATTGCAAACGCAGATTTGAAAAAAGCAGATGTTGAAGGTCAGGTTTTCTTTGCTGATTTTGACTGGGATGTTTTGATGAAAATAATTCGTAAGAATAGCATTCAATATAAAGAAGTTTCCAAATTCCCGGCTGTACGCAGAGATTTGTCACTCTTGATCGACGAAAATGTGAGCTTCGATAAGTTACAATTTGTCGCTCAGAAGACCGAACGCAAGCTTTTAAAGGAGGTAAATGTGTTTGACGTGTATAAAGGTGATAAAATTCCGGAAGGGAAAAAGTCTTATGCTCTGAGCTTTATCTTGCAGGATGAAGAAAAAACACTTACTGATAAGCAAATTGATGCGATAGTTCAAAAATTAATTGTTAATTTTGAGAAGGAACTAGGCGCGGAAGTGCGTGGTTAATTAGAGATACAACATTAATTGGTAATATTCAATTTATATTATGGCAACATTGTCTTCACAAATGAATCTGATCGTTGAGAAAACGAAAAATTTAATTCAATTGTGCGAAGTCTTGCAAGAAGAAAATGATTTGCTTAAATTAGAGGTACAATCCTTAAAAGTGGCTTTCGATGCGAGCAACGATAAGAGCAAGCAATTGGAAGAGAAGGTCAAAGCGTTGGCAGTTGCCCGTACGTTAGATTCTGAAACGGATAAGGAAGCAATTAATGAAAAAATACTTGACACAAAACAAAAAATTAACGATTTTGTGCGGGAAATAGACAAGTGTATTAGTTTGTTGAAATAGTTGGGAGAAGTGTTATCGGATTCAAACTAATACAACGTTAAAAAGCTCAAAGAAATGGGAGAGATTTCCATAAAAATAAATATCGCAGATCGTGTTTATCCCCTTCGGGTGGAGAGCGCGGAAGAAGAAGTAATTCGACACGCTGCGAAATTGATAAATGAAAAAGTAAAGGAATTGCAGGAAAACTATACTGTGAGAGATAAGCAGGATTTGTTATCCATGTGTGTATTGCAATTTGCGACGCGTATGCTTAATGCAGAGCGGCAGTCTCAAAACCACGAAGTGGGTTTGGAAAATTCAGTACAGGAACTTGATCAGTTGTTGACGGATTTCTTTAAAAAGTAAATTTACGTTCTTTATATTTAGAGCTTAAACGACGAATTTGCCGCAATTAAATTCGGGTTGTCACTATTTTAAACTTAACGCTTCAATATTACAGGCGCAAAAAGATATAGGCCATTTTGCGAAAGCCATCTGGGTCACAATCTAAGCCTAATTATGTAATCACGAAGTTTAATAATACATGAGACCTGTTTAAATTTAATTGCGGTTTTTTTTTGTCATGTAGTGCTGATGCGCTTATCGGGATCGCTAACGAGTTGGCTTATACCAAGGATAAGGGAACAGGCTGATTGGTGATTTTACTGGAAATTGAACATAATTAATAAAAACAAACACAAATAATACAATTATACATACATGGACATCGCAATTTATAGCATAATTTCTCTGATTGTTGGTGTTGTTATAGGTCGTTATCTATTGGTTCTGTTATTTAAAAAACAAGAACAGGAAGCCAAGGATAAGGTAAATAGCATACTGAAAGATGCAGAGCAGGAAGGGGAACACATTAAAAAGAAACGCCTGTTAGAGGCCAAAGAAAAGTTCCTTCAATTAAAATCTGAACACGAAAAGGAAGTCAATCAACGTAACAATACCATCAGCCAAAAGGAAAATACGTTAAGACAAAAAGAACAGTCAATTAACCAAAAGCTGGAAAACATCAATCGCGATAAGCAAGAGGTGGATACCAAGAAAAAGCAATTGGATAAGTTGGTTGAACTGAATGAAAAGAAATCTGAAGAAGTAGAAACGCTCAAATTACAACAGATTAAGCAATTGGAAAGTATCGCTGGCGTAACTGCTGACGAAGCAAAAAATCAATTGGTGGACTCGTTGCGCGAAGAAGCCCGCTCACAAGCGATGATTCAAATCAAAGATATTGTGGATGAGGCCAAATTGACGGCGACTAAAGAAGCGAAAAAGGTTGTTATTCAGACCATCCAACGCACTGCTACGGAATCTGCGATCGAAAATACCGTCTCAATTTTCAATATCGAAAATGATGAAATCAAAGGTCGTATTATTGGTCGCGAAGGTCGTAATATTCGTGCATTGGAAGCTGCAACAGGCGTAGAAATCATTGTAGACGATACACCCGAAGCAATTATCCTATCTGGTTTCGATCCCGTTCGTCGCGAAATAGCGCGTTTGGCTTTACACCGTTTGGTAACAGATGGTCGTATTCACCCGGCTCGTATTGAAGAGGTTGTTGCTAAGACGCGGACGCAAATAGAGGATGAAATCGTTGAAATTGGTGAACGTACCGCGATCGATTTGGGAATCCATGGTTTGCACCCTGAATTGATTCGTATGGTAGGGCGCATGCGTTACCGCTCGTCTTACGGACAGAATCTTTTACAACACTCGCGTGAGGTAGCTAATTTTGCAGCAACAATGGCGGCAGAACTAGGTCTGAATGTTAAACATGCGAAACGTGCTGGATTACTACACGATATAGGTAAAGTGCCTGATGATAATCCGGAGTTGCCACACGCTATTTTAGGTATGCAACTTGCCGAGAAATACAAGGAACACCCTGATGTATGTAATGCAATTGGTGCTCACCATGATGAGATCGAAATGACTGCCTTAATATCTCCGGTTGTTCAGGCTTGTGACGCGATCTCTGGTGCACGCCCAGGCGCACGTCGTGAGGTTGTGGAAAGTTATATCAAGCGCCTAAAAGAGTTGGAAGATTTGGCTTTATCGTATCCTGGGGTTGAGAAAACCTTCGCGATACAAGCTGGCCGTGAGCTACGTGTCATCGTTGAGAGTGAGAAGGTGTCTGATGCACAGTCGGAAATACTAGCTGCTGATATCTCTAACCGTATTCAAACGGAAATGACTTATCCAGGGCAAATTAAAGTAACTGTAATTCGTGAGACAAGATCAGTGTCTTACGCAAAATAGATCCTAAGGATCCAGCATAAAAAAGCTCCAAACGAAATGTTTGGAGCTTTTTTTATGCAATGCTACACGTTTCCTCAACTTGATCATTTCAGCCATTCCATTCTTTAAGGGGTGGACTTAAATTGAATCGACTCAAATGACTTAAATTGAATCGACTCAAATGACTTGATTTGAATTGAATCGGCTTGACTTGAGTTACTTGGCTTGACTTGAGTTACTTGGATTGACTTGAGTTACTTGGATTGACTTGAGTTAAATTTGATTTGACTTAAATTGAAGCAAATTGTAGCCAATAAATAGTTCGGATCTTTTGGATACCCTTTTTATTATCGGTAATTATTGGAAAAATTCCATCAGATCTGTCACTGTAGCCAATAGATAGGTCGGATCTTCCTGTTCGAGTTCGGCTTGGCTACCATAACCATACAATACACCAACAGCATCCATGCCTGTTTCTCGTGCACCAATCAGATCATGTTTACGATCTCCGATCATGAGGCAGTCTTGTGGACTTGTTAGCTTGGCCTGTTCCATGACATATTGGATGACACTGGTTTTGGTCGGTCTGGAATCGTCCAAAGCGCTTCCGCCCGCAAAATCAAAATAGGTATTTATTGCAAAGTGCTGTAATATTTTGTGGGCGAAAATTTCGGGTTTGGAGGTCGCAAGGTAGATGCTGTACCCTTTTGTTTTTAGCAACGCTAAAAGCTCAGGTATGCGATCAAACAGGATATTCTCATACAGCCCTATGGTTGAAAAGCGCTCCCGATATTTTTCTACACAGGCGATTGCTTCGCTTTCGTCAAACCCAAAGGTATGTATGAAAGAATCTTTGAGGGGCGGGCCGATCAAGGGTTTGAGGCTATTCAGATCTGCTGTATGGATGCCTTTTGATTCCAAGGCATAGGCAATACATTTCGTAATTCCTTCCGCGGGGTCGGTCAGGGTTCCGTCCAGATCAAATAAGATATGTTTGTAAGAGTTCATGCTGCAATATTACGGAATAGAATAGGAGTAAGCGAGTTTGTGTCTCCTGAAAGCATATAATGACGTGCAGCAGACCAAAAAATAAGGAATATTATCATCTTTAAGGCCTAAGGCATGCCCAATATTTGTTAAATTTGCCGAATGAAACAAAAGAAGAAAGTTCAAGAAGTCGAACCTTTACGTCCCGTAGATAAGTATTTTGCGGAGCTGGATGCTAATTTTCAGGATCCGACCAATCGTCTGATTCAAGCCATCTTTTTACCATTATTGTTTTTTGGTATCATGGGCTGCATCTGGATGATCCCATTTCCACAGTTCGAGTTCTTGGTCAAACTCAATTGGCATACTTTTTTGAATTGGGGGTCTTTCTTCATCGCTATTGTCATTTATTATTATTTAAAGCTGTCCGCAACGTTGTCTTATGCGATATTATTCTCTATTGGGGGCATGAGTTTCTTTATTGTGCAATTGGAATACGCACAAAAGAATGGTGGCCCGGCTGTCATCTGGGTGTGTTTGGGGATCGCATTGCTAGCTATTGTGGCGCTTTTTATCGGTAAGGGAAAGGAAAAGACGAAAATCACAGGACAGCAGTTTCTACAGTTTTTACTTGTGGGACCGATATGGTTGTGGCATTTTGTCTTTAAAAAATTGAATATAAGATATTAATTGAGCTGTTTTTATGTGCCGATCGTACTATTTATGATCGTAGCCTAATCGGGATGCTTTTATATAAAAGAAAAGGGCCAAATTGCTTGCAATTTGGCCCTTTTTATGTTGCTGTAGTTATGCACAGCTGGTTCAGAATACGGCTAGCTTTTGTAATTGAACCATTTGATGATTTCTTTGAGACTTGCTTTTTTACCATAGATCAAAATACCGACACGATAGATGCGGGCAGCAACCCAGGTCACAAATAAGAAGGTCAGTATGAGCAAGGTCAGTGAGGTCAGAATCTGCCACAGGGGTACACCAAAAGGTATGCGAACGAGCATAGCGATGGGAGAGGTGAATGGAATAAAGCTTAACCATGTTGCAATCGGTCCATTGGGATCATTGATAATGACGCCAAAAGAAAGAATATAGGTTAATAGCAAAGGCATGGTAATGGGCATTGAAAACTGATTGGCCTCTGTTTCATTGTCGACAGCTGAACCAGCAGCAGCGAAAATAGCACTATACAGCAGATATCCGGCAATAAAAAACAGAAAGAAGAAAATGATGACTTCCGTGAAGTTAAAGCTTTGGATCGAAGTAAGGATAGAAGCAGAATCATTCTGGGCCATTGCTTTTGATACGGTACTCATATTACCCGCTCCAGGTTGGCTTGCCGCAACCTCCTGCATATCCTGAGGATTGACAAATAGGAGTGTTGCCGTGATAAAAAGGCCTCCTGTAAGCACGAGCCACATGACAAATTGCGTCAGTCCAACCATACCGATCCCAACAATTTTACCCATCATGAGCTGAAAGGGTTTGACCGAGGAAATAATGACTTCGATGATGCGGTTGCTTTTTTCTTCGATAATACCACGCATTACCTGGGCACCATAGAGAAACAGGGATAGGTATACTAAGATAGCCAAAGCGACACCAAGACCCATTGCAATGGCTGTATTGCTGTTCTTTTCTTCACCGTCTGCTGTTATTTCTTTTGCATCGATGGTGACTTTGGGCTTAATGGACTGGATAATCTGCAGGTCGATTCCCTTGGCTTTATATTCCTTTTCACGGATGATCTCTTCCAACTGGCCGCTAATGATCTCCTGTGTGACAAAACTTGTCTTGCCGCCGGTAATCAGTTCGGCTCGTTCGCTTGTTAAAATATCTTTTGGAATATAAAGGATCGACTGTTTTCCTTCGCTTTGTGTAAGCTGCGCTTTTTGGGCCTGCAGGTCCAATTTGGATACCGTATAACTTACATTTTTATTGCTTTGGAGTCTGCTGGCAAAGTCGCCTTGTTCATCTAAAATAAAGACTTCGGTGTGCGAATCTTTGAAGCTCTTTTTTGTCAGATAAAACATGCCTGCATACAGTACGAAAAAGAACAGGGGCACGGCAAAAGTCATGACAATAAAAGATTTTTTCTTGACACGTGATAGGTATTCCCGTTGGATGATAAGTAATATTTTATGCATGATCGTTAGCTGTAGGTGAGACTTGTGTGACTTTTTGGATGAAAATATCCGCCATGGAGGGAACGATTTCAATGAGTTGATTGAGCTGGATTTGAGGTATGAAACGCATTAATACATCATTGATATGACTGTTGTTATTCAGCTGAATTGTAGTGATGTATGTTTTTTCATGCTTTGTTGACGTGATGACCTCAAATAGGGTGTCGTCGGACAGAAGAAAATTATCTTCGCTTGCTGTATATTCCAATCGATAGGTTTGATTTCGGTATTCTTTTTTAATCGCTTGTACAGAACCATCCAGTATTTTTTTGGATCGATTGATGAGGGCAATATTATCGCAAAGCTCTTCCACAGTCTCCATGCGGTGTGTGGAAAATATAATGGTCGCACCTTCTTGATTTAAGCGGAGAATCTGTTCTTTTATGATATTGGCATTTACGGGATCAAATCCCGAAAAGGGCTCATCTAAGATAATCAATTGTGGTTGGTGGATGACTGTAGCGACAAATTGTACTTTTTGCTGCATACCTTTACTGAGATCTTCTATCTTTTTATCTAACCAGGATGTGATGTCCAGGCGCTGGCACCAATCTCGGATGCGTGCTAAGGCTTCTCGCTTGGAAAGCCCCTTAAGCTGTGCCAAATACAACATTTGATCACCGATTTTCATTTTTTTATACAAACCCCGCTCTTCGGGTAAATAGCCGATTTGAGCAATATGCTGTGGCCCCAACGCTTCGCCATTAAACAGAATTTCGCCGGAATCGGGGGCGGTAATTTGGTTAATAATACGGATCAAGGATGTTTTTCCAGCCCCGTTTGGCCCCAATAGCCCAAAAATCTTACCCTTTGGGATTTGAATGGATACATCGTCCAATGCACGGTGATTGGCGTAATCTTTGGTGACATGATTGATTTCGAGTAACATCTATTTTAAGGTTTAATTTATTCGTTCTTTGGGTTTTTAAGAACATTGCTTTTTTTCCAAAGACTGACGTTTATTTATGTAGTTAGTATCTTGTACAGCTGAATTGTTACAGCGCCCTTAAAAAATTTTATGCAGGGTGATGTTTTCATTCTTCGCACTGGCCTTCTTTTATTACGTGCAGGCCTCTTTTATATTCATACAGGTTTTCTTATTACATGCAGGACTTCTTTTATTTGGTTAATACTACATCGTTCTCCGATTGCATAATGCCGCTTCGGAATACGCTTATTCGTTTGACTAATCGTTTGTAGTGAAAGTTAAAAATAATTAGGGACATTTTATTATCCTGCCCATAAAATCGGAAGTCAAGCTTTTTTATGGAATAGAAGCGGTACAAATCTTGTCAAAGGGATTCATTTAACGTACCTTTGTTCCATGGAAGTGAAAAAAGCCGAATTCGTGTGCAGTAACACGAGAGTTGACAAATTACCTGCACCCAATTTGCCGGAATATGCGTTTATCGGACGTTCAAATGTCGGTAAATCATCGTTGATCAATGCAATGACCAACAAGAAAGGACTTGCCAAGACCTCCCAGAAACCTGGTAAGACGCAGTTGATCAATCATTTTATCATCGACGATACATGGTATTTGGTGGATTTGCCAGGTTATGGTTTTGCTAAGGCCTCTAAAACAAGTCGTAATGAATGGGAAAAGTTCATCCGTCGGTATCTTACCCATCGGGACAATTTGCAATGTGTTTTTGTGTTGGTGGATAGCCGTCATGAACCACAAAAGATTGATCTTGATTTTTGCTATTGGTTGGGCGAATGCGGTTTACCATTTATGTTGGTTTTCACCAAAGCCGATAAGCAATCGACTGTTAAATCCGATGCGAATATTGCGAAATTTAAAAAATCATTGCTCCAATGGTTTGAGGAGGTGCCGCCAATTTTCCTAACGTCTGCGGAGAAGAAAATGGGGCATGAGCCTATTTTAGAAGCTATCGATGAAGTTAATGGCCGATTTGTTCGCCCTGAACTCGACGGAAACGAACAGTTTTAGCTAGATTTTAAGTTCAGATGAAAAAATACTTATCCTTAGTTTTATTTGCCCATAGTGTATTTGCATTGCCATTTGCCTTTATTGGCTTCTTTTTGGCATTGCACACAACAGACTATGCCTTTTCGTGGAAATTATTGGTTTTGATGCTCGTTTGTATGGTGACGGCCCGTAATGCTGCCATGGCATTCAATCGTTATCTGGATAGAGATATTGATGCCATTAATCCAAGAACGGCCATGCGTGATATTCCTGCTGGAAAAATTTCCGCTAAAAATGCATTGGTTTTTACGCTGGTAAATTGCCTGATTTTTATTGCAGCGACGTATTTTATCAATTCTCTTTGCTTTATGTTGTCGCCCATTGCACTTTTTGTTGTGCTTTTTTACTCCTATACAAAACGCTTAACGCCCTTATGCCATCTTGTATTGGGGGCAGGGCTGGGATTGGCTCCAATAGGCGCATATATGGTTATTACAGGACAATTTGCGACCGTTCCGGTACTTTATGGTTTCGCTGTGTTGACTTGGGTGAGTGGCTTCGATATTATTTACGCTTTGCAGGACGAAGCCTTTGATCGGGCCAATCATCTTAATTCTATACCCGTGTGGTTAGGAACGAAAGGAGCTATGCGCGTTTCGGAATGTCTGCATGTGCTTTCTTTTATATTTATTTTAATACCAGCATTTTTGATGCCTGTAGGTTGGATTTATTATTTAGGTGTGGTCTTTTATGGGGCGTTGCTGATTTACCAGCATACCCTGTTTTCATCGACTAATTTAAGTCGGGTCAATCGCGACTTTATGACAACCAATGGTTATGCCTCGGTGATTTTTGCGGTATTTTACCTCTTGGATATCTGGTTGATCAAATAAACGTTTTAGCATAAAATAAGAAAGGCTTTAGGAATTCCTAAAGCCTTTCTTATTTTTGCATCTAAACCAATACACATGCTATGAAGAAAAGTATTCTTTTCACGTCTATTTTATGTTTGTCATTGTCTTCGCAGGCGCAAAAGCTGTCGAATTATGTCATTCAATATAATCAAAGTTTCAATGGGAATACAGCTGCCAATCAAAATGCCATTCTAGTCTATGCCAATGAAAAGGAGACTTTTGTTAGTTCGGCAAAAGAAATGAATGGACAGTTGGCACCGCCATACGAACGGGTTGTGGTGGAGCGTGCTGGAGGCAATGCTTTACTTAAAATTGCTAAACTCAAAGACGGATCAATCATTATAACCAAAGATTCGCTCGCGCTTTCGAAGCAAAAATTTAACGCCACAAACGAGACTAAAACAATATTGGGCTATCCCTGTAAAAAAGTGGAGACGAGCATCAATTCCAATAAAATAGAAGTTTGGTATACCGATAAATTAGGGGTCAAAGGTGCACCCACGGAACTTGGTCAGGACCTTGGTCTGGTACTCGAGGTAATCCGCAATGGGAATACACGGACTTTTGCCACTAAAGTAGAAAAGGTAAAGACTATACCGGATCAACTGAGGCTGAAAGGAAATGAAAAACCTTACGACGAACTTTCTTACAAAGATCTCATCTGGAAGAACCGTTTTATTCAAATACCTGTTTTTCGGAAGGAAAGAATACGTTTTGCAGATGATGTGAAATCGGATTCTATTTTACGTTTTGCTAATGGGACAGTTTTGGTAAAAAAGGTGAAAATCCCAAAAATAAAGACAAGCGACAATGTATTTGTGCAGTTGGTCGAACAATCGAAAGGTGATGCCTATGATCGCACTGGATCAGTTTTTATCATCCCGACCAATAAGGCACAGAGCTTTTTGGATGGCATGAAAAATGGTATGAATACCCTTCCTAAGTATGAAAATGGCAATGGTAAAGCCTATCAAGGGGTTGTAAAAACAGCATCCTTTGAGCCTATTGTTGAATTGATGCGTTTCTTTACACCATTTGGTGTTAAGCAGTTTAACTATCTTCAGTTAAAGGATAAGTTTTGGCAAGACTCAGTGCTGTACCGTCAGGACGTAACCGAATTGGCAGGTATGTTGAGCGAGCAGGAGATCTATGTGGGTGCCTTCATTGGTAACTATGATAAAAATGGACATGAGGTTAGTGTGGAGCTGACGATACATCCGGGCTTCGATGCCGAGTCAAAAGGCAGTCTGAAAAAGACGATGTCTTTATTTACGACGACCAATGTCATGGAAATGGGCGGTCAGGAGTATGGATCTATGTTTGACAAGGAGAAAGGTCTTACTGTTTCATTTCATTTGGACCAGGATGCTAAAAACGTGCAATTACGCTACATTACCACAGGACATGGAGGCTGGGGCAATGGTGATGAGTTTGTGCCTAAAGAAAACCGCATTTTCCTAAACGATGCATTGCTCTTTAAATACACCCCTTGGCGCAATGATTGCGGTTCGTATCGTTTGTCGAACCCCGCTTCAGGCAATTTTGCTACAGGGTTGTCTTCATCCGATCTGAGTCGCTCCAATTGGTGTCCAGGTACAGTAACACCACCGATCTACATTGATCTGGGGGATTTAAAAGCTGGAGACCATACGATGCAGGTACAGATCCCACAGGGAGCGCCTGAAGGAACAAGTTTCAGTAGCTGGAATGTGACGGGTACCTTGTTATTCGATTAATTATTTTTTCATTGCTGTTATGTGCAATAATGCTATTGCACATAACAGCAATATTCCTTCGTTTTTAAGACAAAAATTAAAGGGGATAAGCCGTCTCGCTTTTTGTCTCCGATAATACAAAGTAGGTCTGTACGGTGTTTACTTGAGGTAATACAGCCAGTCGATGCCGCAGAAAAATATGATAAGCATCCATATCTTTGGTTGCTATACGTAACATAAAGTCGTAAGAGCCTGCCATTTGGTAGCATTCCATAACCTCGGGAAATTTAGCCACCTCTTTTTCGAATTCATTCAACACCTCAAACGTATGCGCCTTGAGAAAAACCTGGGAAAATGAAATTAACCCAATGCCTATTTTGTGGCGGTCCAAAATTGCCACCGTTTTTTTGATGTAACCCAACCGCTTTAGCTTTCTAACACGTTCATGAACAGCTGCAATAGATTTGTTGAGTTCAAAGGATAGCGCTTTATTACTCATTGAGGCATCTTGCTGTAGGAGGCGCAATAATTTTACATCGATATCATCCAATTCCATAATCTGAATATTTTCGGTACGAGTGTAAAAATACGCTAATGTTCTGAATTATTTATTGGTTTTTATGTCTTTTAATTTAATTTTTATTGAAATTATGGTGATGTATTGAATATTATCTTGTCATTGGTCAATTTTGCAACAGAATAATCATTTATAAGAAATGGCTGAACAAGAATTATTAAGTGCGTGTTTGTCACCTGCATTGGACAAGAGGTTTAAACATCTGTGGCGATTAGTTGGAAATACGCCAATGTTGGAACTACAGTATACTTACAAAGGTAAACCCGGACGAATTTTCGTGAAATGTGAGAACTACAATCTGACCGGTAGCATTAAGGATAGGATGGCTCTTTATATTCTATACAAAGCGTATATGAATTGTCAGATTCGCCCGACTGATGTTGTTATTGAAGCCACAAGTGGAAATACAGGGATTGCTTTTTCAGCAATCGGCAAAGCGCTTGGTCATCAAGTAAAGATTATTATGCCTAACTGGCTGAGTAAGGAGCGTACCGATATTATTCGAAGTATGGGAGCGGATATTCAGTTGATAAGCAAAGAAGAAGGTGGTTTTTTAGGAAGTATTCGTTTAAGTGAAGAGCTTGCTGCGAAAGGCGGTGTTTTTCTTCCACGGCAATTTGAGAATCAATATAATGCCGAAGCGCATGAGAAAACCACAGGTTACGAGATTGTAAAGCAACTGGAAGAACAGGGCTTAGTAGCTGATGCTTTTGTTGCTGGTGTGGGAACTGGTGGTACAGTAATGGGTGTGGGGAGAAGCTTAAGAAAGGTAAACCCAAATGTCCGTGTACATCCACTGGAACCGGCAGAAAGTCCAACCTTGACTACAGGACATAAAGTAGGTTCACACCGTATTCAGGGAATATCTGATGAATTTATTCCTGCTATTGTGGATTTAGATGAACTCGATACTGTCGTTTGTGCGAATGATGGCGACTCCATTATCATGGCGCAGAAGCTGTCACGTCAATTGGGATTGGCTGTTGGTATCTCTTCCGGAGCAAATGTAATCGGAGCGATTAAATTACAACAGGAATTGGGTGATGAAGCTGTCGTGGTGACGCTACTTTGCGATGATAACAAAAAATACCTAAGTACTGATTTGGTGAAAGAGGAGCCAGTAAAAGAAGGATATCTTTCTACAGACGTTGATTTTTCGGGTTTTCAACCTATTTGCAGACTGGCAAATCCAGTATTTGGAGCCTAAAAAGATTTAGTTTCATATGTTTATAGTTAACTCGGGGAGTCTCTAGCTCCTCGGGTTTCATTTATTCAAAAACCAATATATACCTAAGAATAACACAAAATGAAAGTCAATTTCAAATTATTTATCCTTCTCATGTTGCTGATAGCGCCTGTGGCCATGTTTGCCCAAGCGGATACAATAACAAACAAGTTGGAGGGGCTTGAGTTTACGGATGGTACGATAAGTCCCGATTCACTATCTTTTGAGGAATCTCCGGATACCGCTACCGTAAAGGCCGACTCAAACAAGACCACAGTAGCGGCAGTAGCAACAGGTGAAAAAGCTGCTGGGGCAGAAAAGAAATCATTGTGGAGTATCTTTATTGCAGGCCTTATAGGTGGTTTTGCAGCATTATTGATGCCTTGTATTTTTCCGATGTTACCCCTGACGGTGAGTTATTTTACCAAACAGGCAGGGAGTCGTGCAAGTGGTATCAGTAAAGCCCTGTTGTATGGATTATTTATTATTGTGATTTATGTAGCCTTGGGGATGATTATCACGATTGCATTCGGATCTGATGCACTCAATGCGCTTTCGACTAACGGCATCTTTAACTTCATTTTCTTTTTGTTGTTGGTTGGATTTGCGGCTTCTTTTTTTGGTGCATTTGAAATTACTTTACCAAGCTCCTTTGTCAATAAAATGGATGCCAAATCAGATAAAGGTGGCTTAGTCGGCTTGTTCTTTATGGCCTTTAGCTTGTCATTGGTTTCATTTTCTTGTACAGGACCGATTATTGGGACGCTGTTGGTTGAGGCAGCTTCGAAAGGGGAAAGATTAGGTCCAGCAATTGGGATGTTGGGATTCTCCATTGCCCTGGCCATTCCTTTTGGTTTGTTCGCTATGTTTCCTTCCATGCTGAAATCCTTACCGAAATCCGGTGGTTGGCTGAATAGTGTAAAAGTAGTCTTGGGATTTTTGGAACTCGCTTTAGCATTGAAATTTTTATCCAATGTCGATTTAGCTTACCACTGGAACTGGTTGGATAGAGAGGTGTTCCTGTCGCTATGGATTGCTATTTTTGCTTTGATGGGTCTATACTTGATCGGCAAGATAAAGTTCTCCCATGACAGTGAGCTGAAATTCCTATCTGTTCCTAGAACGATCTTGGCAATTGTTGTTTTTTCTTTTGCAGTCTATATGGTGCCCGGTTTATGGGGTGCACCTTTAAAATCGATTTCTGCTTTTTTACCACCATCGGCAACACAAGACTTTGATCTTTCTTCGGGTGTAAGTGCTGGTGCTGCTGCACATTCAGACGGGAAGGTGAAAAAATATGCTGAAATTTTTCATGAAAGAGGCACGCCAAAAGGATTTGATCCTTATTATGATTACGACCAGGCATTAGCTACGGCTAAAGAATTAAACAAGCCCGTATTAATCGATTTTACGGGTTGGAATTGTGTCAATTGTCGTAAAATGGAAGCGAATGTCTGGACAGACCAAGCTGTGGCCAAATTATTAAAAGAAGAGTTTGTTATGGCTGAACTTTTTGTGGACGATAAGACCGAGCTGGCTGCTAACGAACAATTTGTTTCCAAATATAGTGGCAAAAAGATCAATACAATCGGTAAAAAAAACAGCGATTTTCAAGCTGCTACATTTGATAGCAATTCACAACCGCTGTATGTAATTGTCGATCCGACGGGCAAAAAACTGGTGCCTCAGAGCGGTGCCAACTACAATGTAGAAGAGTACAAGGCGTTCCTGCAAAGTGGTGTGGATGCATTTAAACATAAAAACTAACCATCGTCATATTCTAATTTTATCCTCCTTGTTCTGTGCAAGGGGGATTTTTTTTGATAAAACATCGCTTTTTGTGTCTCCAGGGCTAATGTAGAGGGGCTTTCTTCATATTGTCTTCATATTGTCTTCGTATTGTGTTCGTACCAGCTTCGGACGGGAGCAGTCTTGTAACATATATTGACCAAACCTTGACCAGATAATTCCTGTTCGAGGTCTGTTCAACAACTGTACAGCACCTGTTTAATATCTGTTGCTTGTCCGAAGCAGGTACGAACCTCGTCCGAAGCAGGTCCGAATCTTACCGCGAACCTTATCGTGTGTCTTATACTGAAATAGGTTTACATATACCGAACAGATTACTATATAGATTTTACATTCTATTTTTTTCTACTGGATATAGTTGTCATTGTCTGTTTTCTTACTATTATCAGTTGTCCGTTC